>ENA-OYZM01000542-OYZM01000542.1-human-gut-metagenome-genome-assembly--contig:-NODE-542-length-11455-cov-12.315789_pt1 | contig 11455 bp, 7 predicted proteins | sample MGYA00243291_ERZ653477 | MGnify/ENA primary metagenome ERZ653477 (study PRJEB26926, sample SAMN06165024) | human gut metagenome | biome: ENVO:00009003; feature: ENVO:2100002; material: ENVO:00002003... | reverse complement strand
CGGACAACAAGCTGACAGGAGCGACCTTTGAGGTTTACAAAGATGTAAACGGCGACGGTAAACTGGATGACGCCGACGAGCTTATCGGAACTCTCTCCGAAACCTCTACCGGTATTTACGAGATGAAGGAACTTCTTTACGGAAAATACCTTGTAAGAGAAACCAAAGCACCGGATGGCTTTGAGCTTGATAAGGGTGTGTACTCTGTTTTCATTGAAAAAGATGAAACCACCTACGAGGTAGAAAACAAAGCCGGCGTCGGCTTTATTAACACAGCTATGAAAGGAAACCTGAAAATCGTTAAAACTTCCTCTGACGGTAAGGTTGAAGGCTTCACTTTCAGAGTTACAGGAGTAAACGGTTACGACCGAAGCTTCACGACCGATAAGAACGGCGAAATCATTATCGAGGGACTTCGTATCGGCGATTACACCATTTCCGAGGTTCAGGATAGTGTTTCTGCTTCCTATGTGCTTCCTGCGGATAAGATTGCAACCGTAAAGGTCGGTTCTACTACCGTTGTGGAAATGCACAATGAGCTGAGAGATACACCAAAGACCGGAGATAACAGCAATGTGGGCTTGTGGACGGCACTTGCGGGACTTTCTGCCCTCGGTATTGTCGGCACAGCCGTTGTTGCGTACAGAAAAAAGAAGAAGGAGGACAATGAGTAATGGACGCTAAAACAATCGTAGCAGTTGTATTAGTCGCCTTTATTATCGGCGGCTTTATCTTCTTGCAGATTAAGAACAGAAAGAAATAAGGAACGCTTGTGTGGGCGGAGTGAAAACTTCGCCCACCGTTCTTTTACGGAGGTGCATTATGAATAAGCAAAAGACGGTTGACAGCAAGGTGCTTGCAATACTCAGAGAATGCCCCGAAACGAGGTATGACGATATGCAGCTTATCCTTTGCTATTACAACCGATACAGCTATATGAGAGTCGGAGATTTACCGCTTGAGGATATAGTCAACAACTATAAAGGCTACGGCTTGCCGTGCTTTGAGACTATCCGCAGAGCAAGACAGAGAGTGCAATCCCTATTTCCCGAACTGTCAAGGCAGTGCAGTGGCTGCGACTGCGGAAACATCAGAATTGTGATTGAAGTAAGCTGAGGTGTGGATATGAACGAGGAAAAAAGAAAAATCGGTGAATACACCGTTCTCTGCTCGGTCAATGTGGGCGAAAAGGAAGTTATCTTGGCTTCCAATGAGCAAGGCACAAACGGCGATAAGTTTTTGTGCGGCTTTGCGGAGCGAAACGACCTGTTTGAACTGTGTTCGGAATGTATGGTAAGCGATGACTATATCGAAATCGTACACCTTTTCGGAAGCCGTGTGGCAAATGAAGCGGAGCTTTTCAAGGAACAGGTCGAAAAACTGGATATTCCAATCACAATCATAACGGAAGCCGACTGTATCCCCGACCACTATTCCAAAGACATCAACGGCAAAATCATAGCCATTGACCCCAAGGTATTAAAGCCTGAATTTCAGAGAGCCGACAGACAGCTCTACTATGTTACAGGTGGTTTCGGTGCGTCGGCAAACAGCCGTGGAAGTGCCGTGTTTTGTACCAATCTTCACACCGGCAAATCAACCCGATATGAAAGAATGGATGTTATGGGCGAAATAAAGCCTGAGCGTCTGCCTGAATGGGCAAAGGAAAAGGCACAAGAGCTTTCAAACAAGAAGCGAAATAAAGACAAAGAACGATAAGGAGGACAAAGCAATGAAGGAAAATTTCACTTTTCAGCAAAAGACAAAGCTTCTGACGAAACTGTTTGACGCAGGCTGCAATACCGAAAAGAAATTGCAGCAGCTCGACATGGAGAGCATTTTGAAAATTCCGGGTATCACTATTCCGGATATGAGTCTGATTATCGAGTTTCAGAAGCAGACCAAAGCCAATAAGCTGTTCTCTTATTTGGGAGGTGGCACTGATGAGCAGGCAGGAACAGAATGACCGTCATATCATTTGGAGCGACATTAGCCTTGACCTTGATGATTGGCGAGAGTCTTTGGAGGAACTGTATCCCGGATATTCCGATGATGAGCTTTACGACATTATGGTAAAATCCAATGCCGAAAATCTTTATGATGAACGAGTAAATCTCAATATTCAGCTTTCACAGCCGATTATTGTTATCGGCGACCTCGGCAGATGGAACGGCAGAGTGTCGGGCTACAAGATGATTGATTCCGGCAACATTAAGGACTGCCTTTATTCCGATACCGATTACAACGAATGGTATGTGGATAAGTACGGCGACCTTCGTGCCGACGCCGTTCATCACGACGGTACAAACCATTATCTTTACCGTGTATTCAAAGACGGTGTTACCGATACGCAGATTGAAAATCTGCAAGATAAAATCTATAACGGAAAAGCCACAAGAGCCGACATCACACGAGTTACCAAAAGGCTCGGCGATGACATTGCCGGAGTTTATGGTTTTCCTATTCCAAAGCAAAGACAAACAAACGAACAAGCGAGGTGATGAAAATGGATTACAGAGTATTGACCGAAGCAGAGCGTAAATACACCTTCAGCCAAAGTCAGCAGCTCTCTATGCAGACCGGTCTTATCGGATATTTGAGAGCCGACTTCGGTTCTAACGGGAACGAGTTTTGGACGACTTGGAACGATTTCAGAAAAGACTTGAAAACCGATGAATTTAAGGCTGAATTTGATGAAGTCATAAACGGATTGCGTGACGGCGATGTTTTGTCCGGCAGAAAGGCTATGTCCTCTTACTGTTATTCCACTCCCGACAGCTCCTTTAATGATGACTGCAACCACTACGGCATCCGTCTTGATACGGGAAAGTACAGCTATCTTATGAGATTTAACCCCAACAGGGGCGAGTACAATCTGTACTGCTATTGCTATCAGAAAGAGTGGCTAAATGCCCACTTGAAAAACGCTGAGCGAGGTATCCGATTTATCAACCCGCACTATCAGGAGCAGTTTCGCATTGCGGACGGAGAAAAAATCTCAATCAAGCTCGGCGACGGCAAAACAATGGAGAGAACTTGCAGATATATCGACGACTACCATTTGGAGGTCGGCACAAATCTCTACCATATCTGCGCTGCGAATTTGCCGAGCTTTGCGAGAGAAACGGTCATACCGTAGAACCAGCCGCAAAAGAAAACACGAAATCCGCAAAGGACAAAGAAAAAACACGATAAGGAGGTGCAGACGAGGTGGCAAGAAAATTTGACCTGATTTCAGAGCTGTATGAAAGAACCTGTTTTGCAGTTACAGACAATCCGGTAAACTGGCAATCGTTTCTGAAAACAGCAGGCAGAAATTTCAGGCTCCGATTTGATGAACAGCTTCTCATTTATGCCCAAAGACCCGACGCAACAGCCGTGCTTGAAATCGAACGATGGAACGGTACTTTCGGTCGCTGGGTAAACCGAGGAGCAAAGGGTATTGCCGTATTTGAGGACACAGACAGAAGCCGTCAAAGGCTGATTCATTACTTTGATATATCGGACACCCACGAAAGTCGACATTCCCGCCCTGTTCCGATTTGGGAGATGAGACCCGAATATGAAGCAGAAGTTATTGAAACACTTGAAAATACTTTCGGTGCGGTAAACGATACAACGAGTATTGAAAATGTCGTCAAAGAGAGCATTGCCAATGCCGTTGAGGATAACATCGCAGACTATATCTCCGACTTTATGAGTTTGGGTGCAGGAAGCGATATTGAGTATTTGTCTGCCGACGAAGCAAATGCCTTGTATTTGGAGCTTGTCAGAAACAGCGTATCATATATGGTTATGGCACGATTGGGACTGGACGCAGACAAGGTTTATTCTCCCGATGACTTTGCCGGTATTTCAAACTTCAATTCACAGGAAGTTCTCAATGCGGTGGGTATTGCTACAAGCGACATTGCAGAAATGGCGTTGCTCCCTGTCAGCAGAACAATCAGCACGCTCAGCAAGGAAAATCGCATAATTGATGAACAGGAGCAATCCGAATACAATAAAGACATCAAAGACGAAAGGAGTCAAAGCGATGAGCGAAATCACATACACGATGGTGGGAGATTACAATCTTCCGAACCTGAAACTGCCGGAGCAGACGGAAGTGACTCTCGGCAGATGGTCGCAGATGAGGAGAACTTATCTGAAGGAACATCACAAAATCCTGTACTACAATCTTCTGACGAAAGGGATTCTGAACAGTCACTTGGCGGAGGTTCAGCAGAGAGCCAGCGAACTGGAGGAAACTCTCGTGAAGCAGATGGCACAGAAAGCCGGGCTGACGGAGCAGATGAAAGCGGAAGATATGATGAAGTGGGTTCGCCTGATGAACAACATCAGGAACTCGGCACAGGAAATCGTGAAGAATCAGGTAATATTCGCTTAGAGTATTACGACAGAAACCACGAGGACAAGAGCCTGCCGTTTTTCGGTGGCGATGATACTATCCGAGAGATACTCGGTACTACCCCGCATTTGTCCGCTTCAAAGGAAGAAATCAAAGACTTCTATGAGAGAAATACGGACAATGCGACCCGTACCGAATATATCAAGGGTATCTTCAATAACGACTACACCCGGCTTACCTTAAACGACGGCAGGCTTGTGGGATACAAAACATTTCAGAATGTCCTCCACTTGTGGGAGGGTGAATACGAAAACAGAACCGCTCAGAGTTTCTACGACTGGGGCGTTATCGCACAGCATTTTGAAGCAATGAGACTTTTGGGAGAATTGACCGATACAATGAAACCGATTCCGTCTATGGACGGTCAGTTGACTCTCATTATGGGAAATCAGGCAGAGGAACAAAAAACCTCTGCCTTTACTTTTTCTCAGGAAATCATAGACGCTGTATTGACCCGTGGAAGCGGAGTTTCCGAGGGTAAAATGCGTATCTATGAGCAGTTTGAAAAGAGCATTTCCGCAAAAGAGAACGCCGACTTCTTGAAAAACGAATACGGTTGGGGCGGCTCTTATCCGGTCATCATCGGTGCAGGCATTGACGAACAGCACGACGGAAAAGGTATCACAATTTCAAAAGGTATCGGAAGCGACAAGCCGCACATTACTCTTTCTTGGTCTCAGGTGGAAAAGCGTATCGGAGACCTTATCCGTATGGACAGATACCTAAACCCAAAGGAAAAAGAAAAGTACCCTGAATGGCTTGAAAAGCAGGAAGAACGGCGAGCCGAGCTTGCAGAGCAGAGAAAAAACCGTGAGATACTTTCTACCGCACCGCCTGAACCTGAAAACAAAGAGGACGAGCCGGAAGCGCAGTATGAATATCATCTCGGCGACAGCGTGTATATTGGGGCTTCTCAGTATGAGATTTTGTCCTTTGATGAAAACCGTGTAATGCTCTATGACTTCGATATGCCCTTATTCAACAAGGAACTTTCAAGGGAAGAATTTGACCGCAAAGTGCGTGAAAATCCGATGAACGACCACTTGAAGGTCAGTGTATTACCGGCGGAAGAAAAAACCGTTACAGGCGAAAATAAAGCTCAAAACGATACTGAAACCGTACCGGATTTCAGTCCGAAAACCGGTTATGACGACGCCTTCTTTATTGACCGGGACAATGAAAGTGTAACTTGGATGTACTATAACCCCGACAGCAATGCCGGAGGTCAGTATGTTACAAATACTCTTTCTTTTGACGAGATACAGCAAGTCGCACGGGAGTATGACTCGGCAGAGGATTTCTTTGATTATCTCGGTAGCATTGCAAATCAGGAGCTTGCCGATGTAGGTACGGAATGGTTTGTGGACGCAGACCGAGAATTTCACAGGACACCGGATTTGACCGACTGTACCTCTGCCACAATGGAAGCTCTTATTGAAAACACTGAAAGAGCTGATATGGTGGCAACAAATATCGGGAATGTACCGATTGAGGATTACAGAGAAATCGTTGCTACTCAAAACGGTTTTGACAGCGATGAGGAAATGTATAACGAGGGTGTTCGTATCGGCAACGGTTACGACAAAGAGCCTGAACCGATTGTCCCCGCTTGGGAGCAAAAGAAAAAGTCAAAAGTAAAGAGCTTTGACCTCCACCCGGATATTCCTATGTCCGAACGACACAACTTTGACCTTGCCAATAATCAGGTTGAAGAAGTGAACAAGAAAGAACGCTTCCACCGAAACTATGCAGCAATAAAAGTCCTGAGAGATTGTCAAAACGAAAACCGTTTTGCAACACCTGACGAGCAGAAAATCTTGTCGAGATATGTCGGTTGGGGCGGTATTCCCGAAGCCTTTGACGAACGAGCCGGAGCTTGGCATACAGAGTATGCAATGCTGAAAAACATCCTGACGCCGGAGGAATATGCGTCGGCAAGAGAAAGCACACTGACTGCATTTTACACTCCGCCCGAAGTATCTACCGCCATTTACAAGGTGTTGGAACAGATGGGATTTCAGGAGGGCAACCTGCTTGAGCCGTCCTGCGGTATCGGTAATTTCATCGGTATGCTGCCCAAGTCAATGGAAAACGCAAAGGTTTACGGTGTTGAGCTTGATACCATTTCAGCCGGTATCGCTCAGCAGCTTTATCAGAAATCTTCCATTGCGGCACAGGGCTTTGAGGAAGTAAATGTCCCCGACAGCTTCTTTGACGGCATTATCGGCAATGTGCCTTTCGGAGATTTCAAAGTCTCCGATAAACGATACGACAAGTACAATTTCTTAATCCACGATTATTTCTTTGCAAAATCGCTTGATAAGTTACGCCCCGGCGGTGTGATGGCTCTTGTGACAAGCAAAGGAACTATGGACAAGGAAAACTCCAATGTGCGTAAATATATCGCACAGAGGGCGGAGCTTCTCGGAGCAATCAGACTTCCGAACGACACCTTCAAAGGTAATGCCGGGACAGAGGTCGTATCCGATATTCTGTTTCTGCAAAAGCGAGACAGACTCATAGATATTGAGCCGGATTGGGTTCATCTTGACACCGACGAAAACGGTATAAGGATGAACTCATATTTTGTTCAGCACCCGGAAATGATACTCGGCGAAATGAAAATGGTAAGCGGTCGCTTCGGACCGGAAGCAACCTGTGAACCGTTTGAAAATGCCGACCTTTCGGAGCTTTTGAACGAAGCAGTCTCAAACATTCACGGAGAAATCTCCGAATACGAGGTTGCCGACGAACTGGAGGAAGAAGATAATTCTATCCCGGCAGACCCTATGGTAAGGAACTTCTCTTACACTGTTTTAGACGATAAAATCTATTTCCGTGAGAACTCCCGTATGTCCCCGGTGGAGGTATCTGCAACCGCTGAGAACCGCATTAAGGGTATGATTGGGATAAGAGATTGCGTCCGTAACTTGATTGAACTGCAAACCGAGGATTACCCGGACAGCGAAATCAAACAGGCACAGGATAAGCTGAACACACTGTATGACAGCTTTACAAAGAAGTACGGACTGATTAACAGCCGTGCCAATACTTCTGCCTTTTCCGACGACAGCTCCTATGCTCTGCTCTCCGCTCTTGAGGTTATCAATGAAGATGGCGAACTGGAACGCAAGGCGGATATGTTCTTCAAAAGGACGATTAAACCGCACAAGCCGGTAACGGAGGTTGACACCGCAGACGAGGCTCTCGCTGTCTCTATGGGCGAAAAAGCAGCCATTGATATGGAATATATGATGGAGTTGTCCGGCAAAAGTGAGGAGGAATTATTCGCTGACTTAAAGGGTGTAATCTTCTTAAATCCCCTTTATGAGTACGGTAATTCCTATGAGCCGAAGTATCTGATGGCAGACGAATATCTGTCGGGCAATGTTCGTGAGAAGCTGGCGACAGCCAAAAGGTCTGCGGCACTGTATCCCGAAGATTACACCGTCAATGTGCAGGCACTTGAAAAGGTGCAGCCAAAGGATTTGACGGCAAGCGAGATTTCCGTAAGGCTCGGTGCGACTTGGATACCGCCCGAAATATTCCAACAGTTTATGTTTGAGTTTCTCGACACCCCACGCTATGCACAATGGAATATCAAGGTTCACTACTCTCAGTTTACCGGCGAATGGAACATTGAGGGAAAGAGCTACGACCGTTCCAATGTAAAAGCGTACAGCACATACGGTACTTCCCGCATCAACGCATATAAGATAATTGAGGAAACACTGAACCTGAAAGATGTCCGAATCTTTGACTATATCGAAGATGAGGAAGGCAGAAAGAAAGCCGTTCTCAATAAAAAAGAGACGGCAATCGCACAGGCAAAGCAGGAACTCATAAAGCAGGGCTTTCAGGACTGGATATGGGCTGACCCTGCCCGCCGAGAAAAACTCACGAAGATGTATAACGAAAAGTTCAACAGTATAAGACCCCGTGAGTACGACGGAAGCCACATTGTTTTCAACGGTATGAACCCGGAAATCGAACTCCGTGAACATCAGAAAAATGCGGTTGCACACATTCTGTACGGCGGTAATACGCTGTTAGCACACGCAGTCGGTGCGGGCAAGACCTTTGAAATGGTAGCCGCCGCTATGGAGTCCAAACGACTGGGACTTTGCAATAAGTCGCTGTTCGTAGTGCCAAATCACTTAACCGAGCAATGGGCGGCGGAGTTCTTACAACTCTATCCGGCGGCGAATATTCTCGTAGCGACAAAGCGAGATTTTGAGACAAAGAACCGCAAAAAGTTCTGCGGTCGAATTGCCACGGGAGATTATGACGCCGTAATCATCGGTCATTCTCAGTTTGAGAAAATCCCGATGTCCATTGAAAGACAGAGGGCAATTCTTGAGCAGCAGCTTGAAGAACTGACAGACGGTATTATGGATTTGAAGCGAAACCGTGGAGAAAACTTCTCCATTAAACAGCTTGAAAAGTCTAAAAAGTCCGTGAAACAAAAGCTGGAAAAGCTCAACGACCAAAGCCGAAAGGACGATGTTGTTACCTTTGAAGAACTCGGTGTGGACAGGCTTTTTATTGACGAGAGTCATTATTACAAGAACCTCTATCTTTACACCAAAATGCGTAATGTGGGCGGTATCGCTCAAACGGAAGCACAGAAATCCTCCGACCTGTTTATGAAGTGCCGATACCTTGACGAGCTTACAGGCGGTCGAGGAACGGTATTTGCAACCGGTACTCCTATCTCAAACAGTATGGTGGAGCTATATACCATTCAGCGATACTTGCAGTACAACACGCTTGTGAAAAACAATTTACAGCACTTCGACTCGTGGGCAAGTACCTTTGGAGAGACTGTAACAGCCGTAGAGCTTACCCCGGAGGGAACGGGTTACAGAGCGAAAACCCGCTTTGCAAAATTCTACAACCTTCCGGAGCTTATGGCGATGTTTAAGGAGGTCGCCGACATCAAGACGGCGGATATGCTGGAACTGCCTGTGCCGGAAGCACACTTCCACAATGTTGCGGTCAAGCCTTCGGAAATGCAGAAAGAGATGGTTGCTTCCCTTGCGGAACGAGCCGAGAAAGTCCGTGGCGGCGGTGTAGATTCGAGTGTAGATAATATGCTTAAAATTACAAACGACGGCAGGAAGTTAGCACTTGACCAGCGTATGCTTAACGATATGCTGCCTGATTTTGAGGGCAGTAAAATCAACGCCTGCGTCGATAACATCTACCGTATTTGGGAGGAAACAGCCGATAAAAAATCGGCACAGCTTGTGTTCTGCGACCTCTCAACTCCAAAGAATGACGGAACATTCTCGGTATATAACGACATCAGAAAGAAGCTCATAGAGCGTGGTGTCCCCGAAAGCGAAGTCCGCTTTATCCACGAAGCAGATACCGATGTGAAGAAAAAAGAACTGTTCCAAAAGACCCGTAAAGGCGAGGTCAGAGTGCTTCTCGGCTCTACGCAAAAGATGGGAGCCGGCACGAATGTTCAGGACAGACTTATCGCACTTCACGATGTGGATTGCCCGTGGAGACCGTCAGACTTGGAGCAGCGTTCCGGTCGAATTATCCGTCAGGGTAACTCAAATCCTGATGTAGATATTTACCGCTATGTAACGGAGCAGACCTTTGACGCATATCTCTATCAGCTTGTAGAGGGAAAGCAAAAGTTCGCCAGTCAGATTATGACGAGCAAATCCCCGGTGCGTTCTGCCGAGGATATTGATGAAACCGCCCTTTCCTATGCAGAGATTAAAATGCTTGCCACCGGCAACCCGTATATTAAGGAGAAGATGGATTTGGACATTCAAGTTCAAAAGCTGAAGCTCTTAAAATCCAACTTTCTATCTGAAAAATACGCTTTGGAAGATAAGATAATCAAATATTATCCGCAGCGAATTACAGCTTTGGAAAACCGTATTGAAGGATTGAAGCAAGATGTAGAAACTGCGAAACAGCACCCGAAACCAACGGACGACCGATTTGTCGGTATGGAGGTTAAGGGTGTTTTTTATTCCGAAAAAGCCGACGCCGGTAAAGCAATCATTGAAGCCTGCAAGCAGATGAACAGCCCCGACCCTATTCCTCTCGGCAAGTACCGAGGGTTTGAAACGGAACTGCTTTTTAATACCGCAGAGCGAAATTATGAGGTTCGACTGAAAGGTGCGACAAGCAGAAATGTTCCTCTCGGTGATGACGCACACGGCAATATTATCCGTCTTGATAACGGCATTGAGAGATTTGCCGAGAGCTTGTCGCTTGCGGAAAATGACCTTGAGAACACCACAAATCAGTTGGAAACCGCAAAGAAAGAAGTCCAAAAACCGTTTATCCAAGAGGAAGAACTAAAGACAAAGCTTGCCCGCTTGGACGAGCTGAATATCTTGCTCAATATGGATAAGCGAGAAAACGAAATTGTCGGCGGCGAACCCGATGAGGGCGAAGTGCCGAACACACGAAAGGAGAAAACCTATGAACGATAAAATGACACCCGATAAGGAAAGAGAAAACTGCCCTTGCAGAAAAGCAATCATTAACCCTTTTGACGCAATGATGATGGTTGTGGTCAGGAGACTTGATAAAGCATATCTCGAATTGAAAAGAAGCAAACCGCCCGCAAAGGAAGCAGAATTTGCCCTTAGAAATGCAAAGCTTTCTTTCTACGGAGAGTTGGTTCGACAGAGCATTGAAACGGTGTTTTCGCCGGAAGAAATCATTGCTTTGTATGAAAACGACGACCTTGCGGGAGGTGCTTGGACTGTTTGGAATGACATCGGCTGCCCTGTTGATAAGATACTCATTATCATTGCAAAGCTCAGTATCAACGAACCGATACAGAAAGCGGTTGCCGATTTGCTGATGTAAAAAGGCGGTGATACCTATGCCGTATATTGCACCGGAAGTCATAACCGAAGCCAAACGAATGGATTTATTAACCTATCTCAGAGAGTATGAACCGGGCGAGCTTGTCAAGTTTTCAAGCAACACCTACACCACAAGAACCCACGACAGTTTGAAGATTTCCAACGGAAAATGGATGTGGTGGTCGAGAGGTATCGGGGG
>ENA-OYZM01000540-OYZM01000540.1-human-gut-metagenome-genome-assembly--contig:-NODE-540-length-11485-cov-3.538233_pt1 | contig 11485 bp, 22 predicted proteins | sample MGYA00243291_ERZ653477 | MGnify/ENA primary metagenome ERZ653477 (study PRJEB26926, sample SAMN06165024) | human gut metagenome | biome: ENVO:00009003; feature: ENVO:2100002; material: ENVO:00002003... | reverse complement strand
TCAAGGCAAGAGCTTCGTTCCTCGAAGCAGATGTGAAGAAGACTGGAAAGAATATGCACCTGTCTTTCAAATACTTCGAGCTTGAGGACATTGTTCCTACCGCAACTCGTATCTTTGGAGAGGTCGGTATTATCCCTGTAGTGAACTTCACCAACGATACCGCAACAATGACGATGGTAAACACCGACAACCCGGAAGAAACAATTTCTTTTGTTTCTCCGTTCAATCAGATTGCTCCTATCGTAAGCAATGCTGGAAAACAGGCTACTAACGAAATGATGGCTCTCGGAAGCTCTATTACTTATATGAGACGCTATCTGTATATGATTGCCCTTGATATTTGCGAAAGTGACGGTATTGACGCAAACGCTGGTACTCCTGCTCCTGCCGCCGCACCCACTACTAAAACACTTCCTGCTACTCCCGAACAGAGACAGGAAGTAAAGCAGGAACTTACTGCTCCTGCTGACAACGCAACACCTTTACAGATTAAAGGTCTGAAAGCTGTTCTCAAGAAGCTGAAAGACGCTGACCCGACAAGGGAGGAAATGATTGCTCAGATTGCGGTGCAGACCGAAGGATTCACTAAGATTTCTAAAGCAGACTGTGAAGCTCTCATTCAGAGAATCACTGCAATGTTAGAAGGAGGTAACGAGTAATGGCTAACATTAAGTGGCTCGAGGACAATCGTTTGCAGATTGCTCCTCCAAAGCGTACCAAGAAAATCACAGGCACTCGTTTTGCAACAATTCTCGGACTGAACCCTTGGTCTACAGAGTTTGAAATGTGGTGTGCCATTACCAAAACTTTTGAACTTCCTTTCGAGGACACTATTTATACTATGGCTGGTAAGGCAATCGAACCGAAACAAGCTGAGTATATGAAGAAATCCTACGGTATGGAGCTTATCTCTCCTACCGACCGATACGGTGCTGACTACTTCGACAAGACTTGGGGTGATTTTTTCCCGGACAGCCCTCACCTCGGTGGTATGTGGGACTTCCTCGGTGCTGATGAAGACGGTAAGGTTGACACCGTACTTGAAATGAAGACCACAAAGCGTATCGAGGATTGGCAGGACGATGTACCCGAATATTACGCTCTACAGGCGGCTCTCTATGCTTACCTGCTCGGTGTTGACAATGTTATCATGGTTGCTTCCTTCCTTGAAGATAAGGACTATGCAGACCCTTCCAAGTATACCCCGAATATCAACAACACCATCACTGTTGAGTTCAAAGTTTCCGAGCGTTACCCGGATTTTGCCGAGAAAGTAGCAAAAGTTGAAGCGTGGTGGAGTTCTTATGTTGAAACCGGCTTCTCACCTGTTTTTGATGAAAAGAAAGACGCTGAAATCCTCAAGGCTCTCCGTACCCACAATCTCACCCCCGACACAGATATTAAGGCGTTGATTACGGAAGCAGAAGGTCTTAAAGCCGAAGTGGATAAGGCTACAGCCGCTATCGCAGACAAGGAAAAGCGTCTGAAAGAGGTCAATGAAATTATCAAGGAACACGCCGTGAAGCAGTTCCGAGAGGGAGACAAAAAGGTTGAGGTTAAGGGTGCAACCTACTGTTGGACGGTATCTCGCTCTGACCCTAAACCTAAAACGGTATACAACGAGGACGCTATGAAAAGTGATGGCGTTTATGACAAATATGTGTCTCAAGTACAGGGTGAACCTGTGTATCGCATGACTGTGAAATAAGGAGGACAAAATCATGAAGTTTCAGAAGTTTGTAAAATCTATCGGCACAGAAGGTATCGTATATGTTCGTAAGAACGGTGAGCGTTGGCTTGCTTCACAAGATGTTTTCATGAAGATTCCCGACAATATTCAAAGTATTACCGCCAGTGAAGTTAAGGAAATGCCGGACACTATCGAGTCGATTATCAACAGTGATTGCTTCACTGACCCTTGCGAATTGCATGACGCAATTATGACCTGTGCTGACGGTGCTATCAAGGATTGCGTAAGAATCTATGCAACCGAAAACAACCTTTGCAAAATTCATATCAGCAATGCCGCTTACTCTCTGATTGAGAAGAAAGATGTTGTGGAAATGTACTCCAAGTTTGATTCTGAGAACGAGGAGAATGTTGCGAAAGCCTTGTTCGTAAAGAGATTTCCGTTCGGCGAAGACGAGGAAACAGTTGGTGTTATTTTCCCGATTGTTTTGGAGTAAGGAGGAAACACGATGTATATTAACCCTTTCGTTGCAGGAGTAATCGCAACAATCATGGTGGAGCTGATTCTCATTATCGGCTATGCCGCTTTCATTGGAAATAAGAAAAATTAAGGAGGATATGAATTATGGCTAAGACTAAGGCTGAACTGGAAAAGGAAATTGCGGATAGCCGCAATCAGATTACCGCACTCAAAGCAGAGCTGGAAAAAGTAAATCGTGTGGAAAGTAAGAATAACTCAGCAAACGAACTGTACGAAATGTACCAATCGTTCATTACCGCAGGATTTACAGACGAACAGGCGTGGGAGCTTACGAAAATCATTATCGACAACGGCACTACTAAGCGTGGGCTGTTGGCTTAAACAGGAGGTAAATAACAATGGCAAGAATCCCTATGACGAGTGGTTTCACTCTTATTCCCGAAGGAACTTATGTGTTCCGAGTATATGCCGCAACCTATGACGAGGAATTTGGAAAAATCGAAGTCAAGTTGGTAAATGCGGCTGGTATGACTCATACAGAGCGTTTTTCTATCAAGGACAAGAACGATGAAATAAACGAAAAGGCTCTGAACGCTTTCTCTTACTTTGCTAAGACTGTTATGGGTGACTACACCCTTGAGGACATTGACCCGGTTGAGTTGGTAGACCACTTCGTATGTGCAGAGGTTGTTCATACCAAACTCCCTTCCAACAAAGACCCGAACAAGACTGTTACTTTCGCCAATCTTGGTGATAAGTCTCCGGCAGAATACTTTGACACCGAACCTGTGTCTCGTGCATTGACCCTTGGTAAAGAAGGTACAACAACCGCACCGAAAGCAACGGCTCAAGTTCCTTCTACTCCTACTAAGGGATTGGATTTGGACGCACTGCTTGGTTAAAAATATCTGCAAGGAGGTATAGAAATGGAACTCAAAGACAGCGGAACACGCCGAGAGTTCTCCTCCGGGGCAGTTCGAGACATCAATGAGGGGAAAGGTCGTTGCGACCTTCTCCCCCTTGGTGTAATCGGTGAAGTCTTCCGAGACGATATTCTAAACAATATCAACGAATATATTCGTACAGGAGACAAAATGTCCCTTGTAGAAGCACTCAAGGAATTTTCTAAAAAACACTACGGAGACCTGTTTACAGCAATGCTGGAAGTCTCCAAACATTACGAGGACGGTTGCAATAAATATGGTGAGCGAAATTGGGAGAAAGGTATTCCCCTTCACTGCTATATCGACAGCGGTATTCGCCATTATATAAAGTGGCTCAGAGGTGACGAAGACGAACCTCACGACAGAGCTTTTCTGTGGAATATGCTTGGTGCTTTATGGACACATGAAAATATTCCAAACTGTTGCGACCTGCCGTTTAACGAAACTAAGGAGGAAAACAATGACAGAGAAAGATAGATTTGACCTTTTCATGAGTACAACTCTCGGAAAAGTTCTCTCTGATGAATTTAAGACCTACTTACTTGTAAATGGCTTTTTCTCCGCTCCTGCAAGCACGAAATATCATGGGGCATACGAAGGAGGTCTTTTCGACCATTCCTTTGCAGTTATGAATTTCCTTGTAGATTTGTCTGCTAAGAACAATATCAAATGGAAAAGAGCAGAAAGCCCCTTCATTATCGGTCTGTTTCACGACCTTTGTAAAATCGACCAGTACCGCCACCCCATCAAGGAAACGATTTACGATGGCGATAAGGCGTGTGACATTTACGATGAAACGGCATGGGAATACAATCCCGATACTTCGGTCAAAGGACATGGAGATAAATCGGTTATCCTGCTCTCTCAGTTTATGACACTGACTGAGGAGGAAGCCATGTGTATTCTCTATCACATGGGTGCTTTCACTGAGAAAGACCAGTGGAGAAACTACACCAATGCGGTACATCTTTATCCAAATGTTCTTTGGACTCACCATGCAGATATGCTCGCTTCCCATGTGATAGGTATTTGATATGCCTGTTTTCAAAAAGAATAAAGGTCATATCTTCGGAGTCCAGTTCAGTGCAAAAGAGCAGAAAGCGATAAATGAAGAAATTCTTCGCCAATGTGCTGAGTTCGATAGAAAGAACGCCAATGAGATAGACGCACTGGTTTTATGGTTGCTCCATGAAAAATTTGGATTCGGAAAGAAGCGTTTGCGAGCTTTCTACGATTACTTTTTAACCGAGATAGACGCTCTTGCCGAATATTGCGCAATGGGTGATGAAGATAAGGCGTGGCTTTGCACATACAAGCTGAAACAATATGGTATCGACATTGAAGAATGGAATAAGGAGGGAAAAGCATGAGCTATAGGCTGAAAAATGTAAATGGGAAGGTTACTTTCCTTCTCCGTACTGGCAAAGATATGGTGCGAAATCAGATAGCGATTGCGTCTGCACAACATATCATCGACAACGGTAAAATCATGAAATCCGATATGGAAGGTTATCCCATCAACATAGACAACAAGTGGTATTTTGAGGGTGAGGTCGTGAGAACTCCTCGCAAGAAGGAGGTCAAGTAATGAAAACATATTACTCCGACTATGTTCAGCATTGCATGAGGTTTTACGCACGACACCCCAATCCAAAATTCAAGAGCGAAACCGAAAAGCAAAACTGGAACGCTTGCGACAGTGCATTGAAAAATTTTGAAGTTTCCGAAAAGGACATTCTCATGGACATTTATCGCAGTGGTGATACCCTCGCCGATAATGTTTATATCGCTTCTGTGAAGCTGAATGTCAATCAAAATATCATTTGGAAACTCATAAGCAAACTCGAGACGTTAATTGCAAAAAGGAGAGGTTTACTGTGACGAACTATGAAAACATACCCAATGAACTGAAAGCATTGAATCAGTGGGTTTGCGCTCGTAGTGACAGTAAAATTCCGATGAAAGCATTTGTGGACGAAAATCCTTGCGCTTCCTCCACCAATCCGAAGACATGGGCTACCTTCGATACGGCTCACGAAGCTGTATCGAAGGGGGTCTTCGACTACTGCGGCTTTGTTTTCGCTGATAATGGTTTTGTGGGAATCGACATTGACACAGGCTATGACGAGGACGGATTCATAAGTCCGATTGCCGCTGATATATTGGGGCATTGTAAAAGCTATACCGAAAAATCCAAAAGCGGCAGAGGATTTCATATTCTACTCAGAGGTACACTTCCGTTCAAAGGTAAGAATAACCTCGCCGGAGTGGAAATATACAAGTCCGCTCGATATTTCATCATGACAGGAGACACCATTCTATACCGTAGTATCGAAGAAAACCAAGAAGCGATTGACTATGTGATAGAAAAATATTTCCCGGAGACACGCCAAGAAAAATCGACTGCTGAGTTCAGAAGTCGTATCTACTCTCCTATATGGAAAATGCCGGAGAACAATCGTATCAAGCTCAGACCTGTGTACCCAAGAATCCCGGACGGAAGTCGAAACATCTGTCTCACCTCTCTCGCTGGTATGCTTCATAATCAAGGCTACAGCAAACAGCAAATCTATGACGAACTGATTTATGCAAACACTGTTGCTTGCGACCCTCCTCTCGATAGAGTGGAAATTTGCACCATCTGTAACAGTGTAACAAGGTATAAAAGATAACACTAAAAGGATAAATTATTTTCCAAAAAAGATTGACAATCAATCTTTTTAGTGTTATTATGTAATCGTGACAAGACAATAAAAAATCTTAAAAAGATTAAGGAGGTATTATATGGAAAATTCATATTCTACTATCGAGATTTATCGAGGAGACATTTTCTACATATCTCCGGGAAGCTATGTCGGCTCTGAACAAAAGTGCGGCAGACCCGGGGTGATTGTTTCAAACAATCTTGCTAACAAGTATTCGCCAAATGTAGAGGTTGTTCTTCTGACTTCTCAGACAAAGAAACCTTTACCGACTCATGTCGATGTGCTGGCAAGAGTTCCGTCAGTAGCACTCTGCGAGAACATTCAAACTGTATCTAAGGAGCGATTGGGAGATTTCATTCGCACTTGTACTACCGCAGAAATGAAAGGAATTGACACTGCGTTGCTTTGTTCTCTTGGTATCGAAGCCCCTGCTACTGTCGGGGGGGGATTCAAGAAAGCGAAGCTCCCAAGGCTGTTTCCGAAGCAGAGGTTGAGTGCAAACTCTATAAAGCCTTGTATGAACAGCTTTTAGACAAAATGATTGGAGGAAAATAAAATGAAGGTTACTCTTATTCAGTCAACACCAAATCCCATTGAGACTATCGCTCAGATTGCGAGTATTTGCTATGACAGCGACCCTAAGAACTCTCTTGGGCTGGTGAAGCACTTGTACCGTAATGGACACCTTAGCGTGTTTGAGCATATCTATTTCACCTTCAAGATTGAGGGTATCTCTCGTGCCTGTTCTCACCAACTCGTGCGTCATAGGCATTGCAGTTTCACTCAAAGGTCTCAGCGTTACTGTTCGGAGGACGGTTTCGGGTTTGTTACCCCTCCTTCTATCGACCTCGGGGCTTTTGCAAAGGATATGGAGGACTTTAAGGACTTGTATGAGGACTATCAGCGAAGCGGAGTTTCCAACGAGGACGCACGATTTGTTCTCCCTAACGCCTGTGAGACCTCTCTCTATCTGTCCTGCAACCTTCGAGAGCTTATTCACATGAGTAATGAGCGTTTGTGTCAGAGGGCACAGTGGGAAATCCGAGAGCTGGTACAGCAGATGGTTTACTGTGTGAACGCTGACCTGTGGTTCATGCTCGTGCCTAAGTGTAAGAGTGAACGCATTATATGTAACTCTCCTTGTGCTTTTCACCCCCACAAGGTAAACAAATAGGAGGTTATCATGAAAAAGGTGACTGTAAAAGACTGGCATGAAATTCAGAGTGACTATGAGCGTATGCAAGGAATGTCCTGCGTTCCTTCCTCTCTCAGAAAAGTTCCTCAGAATCATGTCTTTGATGAAAACCAGTCTGTGAAATGGAACAAAGAAAAGGTTATCGAGAACAACACTGCCTATCAAGCAGAGGTAGCTCGATTGAATACCGCCAAAAACAAGGCGAGAGACGCTATTCATGAAGACATTTACCTCGCTATTCAGAGTGAAGTCGGTTATGGCCTTACTCGTGAAGGAGCAAGGAAGATTTGGGAGTATGCCTACGAGCGAGGTCACGCTTACGGTATTTACGACATTATGTGTTCTCTCGAAGAACTTCTCGAATTAGTAAGCGAGGTGTTGAAAAGTGTCAAATGAAAATAAAATCTGTCCATTGTTCCTCGCTTCCCCAGCTTTTGAGACCATGAAAGGTTGTGAGTGCCGAAAGGAAGCGTGTGCATGGTGGGTCGAGGATAAACAAAAATGTGCTATCGCAGTAGGAGGTGAACGAAATCGTGGTAAGTGATAGAGAACTATTTGAGCTTCGCAATGGTCGAGTGATTATGGACGAAGACCTATCTGAAAAGATGTATGTCATTAAGTCCTATCACCCGGAAAAAGCAGACGAGACCTCCTCCGGCTTTGAATGGTCGGAAATGGGTATGGCAAACCTGTTTGGTATGCTCTACAACAAAGAAGCTCGTTACTGTACCGAGCATAAAAGCTGGTACACCTATTTCGAGGGTGCGTGGCGAAAAGACGAAGGTGCAATTCTCGTATCTGAGAAAATCAAGGATTTTGTTCGTCTCATGATTCTCTATTGCGGTGAAATCGTGGACGATGATTTAAGGAAGTCTTACACCAATTTTGTAAACAAAATGGGTGATAGACGAATGAGAGACAGGATTCTCAAAGACGCTACAGGTGAGCTTCGTATCTCTGCTACTCAGTTTGATTCAAACCCATATTTGATTAACTGTGCGAACGGTACATATTCTCTCGAAGACTTTACTTTCAGAGAAGCAAAATGGGACGATTTTCTTACCATGCAGACACGCTTCCGTCATACAATCCGCAGAGACATTGCGTGTAAGCGTTGGGAAAGGTTCATTGACGAGGTTACACAGGGAGACAAAGACAAGGCCGATTTTCTGCAAAGGGCTTTGGGGTACTCTATGCTTGGCATGAGCAATGAGGAGTGTATGTTCATTCTTCATGGTAAAACCACTCGAAACGGAAAATCCACTCTACTCAACACGATTGAGTATATGCTCGGAGACTACGCCAAGGTTGCCCCGGTCGGTATGATTTGCAAGGGTGATAGGTCTAAGGACGCAGAAGCCGCTTCCCCTACCCTTGCTGGTCTAAAGGGAAAACGCTTTGTAACTATGAGCGAATCCAATGAGTACGGCAAGCTGGACGAGGAGAAAATCAAACAGCTTACAGGCGGCGAGGAAATCTCTGCTCGTGCGTTATATCAGTCGGCTATTACCTACAAACCGCAGTTTACCCTTTGGCTCTCCTGTAACGATTTACCTATGGTAACGGACAAGTCCCTGTTTGCTTCGGAGCGTATCAAGGTGATTGAGTTCAATCGTCATTTCAAGCCGGAGGAGCAGGACACCCACCTCAAGGACGAACTTACCTCACAGGAAGCAATGAGCGGTATCTTCATGTGGCTGGTGCGTGGTTATATCAAATACAAAGAAAACGGTCTCACTATGACGGAAGAACTGAGGAGCGTTGTGAGCAAGTATGAGATGGATAACGACCTTGTGTTGCAATTCCTTGAAACTCGCTGTGACCGTGATGAAAACGCCAACATAAAGACTAAGGACTTGTACAACTGCTTCAAGCTGTGGGCAAAATCTGAGGGTGCTTTTGTCCTCTCTGCTCGTAAATTCAACTCAGAAATGGAGCGTCACCCGGAATGGTTTGACAGGAAATCGACTTCCAGTGGATTTGCTATCTATTGGGGTCTCAAGCTCAAGGAGGTTTTATGATGTTCGATACTATCAACAAAGACACATTGAAACCGGGAGATATTGTAGGTATCAAGATACAAACTCAAATCGAGTGGAGATTTTTCAGATATGCAAAAACTATCCCTATGACGATTAAACGCATTACTCCTGCTCGTAATAAATTTATCATGACGAACGGTTGCGAATACGGTAAACACGATAGTTTCTATCCTATTACAGCCGAATCGGAAAACGAAACTTATGTAGCTATGTGTGCTGAAAAGATTAGTAAGTGCTTTTCAAGATTGGAACAACTCCGCAGAGAAGGAAAACTTTACAAGCAAGACGATGATTTCATCATAAAAACTTCTGAGATTCTTGAAGAAATTTGCAAGGAGATAAAGTAAATGTTTGATACAGTTAAGATTTGCGGTATTCCGCACAAAATCAAGTTGCTTCCCGACTCTTTCAATATCGATACTCACTTCGGACAGATTGATTATGCCAAGTGTGAAATCAAGCTCAACAAGGACTTGCCGATGGAAGCAATGGAAGAAACACTGGCTCACGAAATTCTTCATGGTATCTTGGTTCACCTTGGGTACAACGAGGAAGCCATGAATGAGCAGTTCGTACAGGCGTTGGCAAACGCAATCAATCAGACTTTTAAGGTAAGGGAGGATTGATATGGAAAATAAAATGTTGACCGAGCTTCAAGGTATGCTCGAGGACATAAACCCAAACGAGATTGTCTCTCACGTACTGGACGGCACTCTCCTCTCATGGCTCGACTCTTGGAAAATGAAGTGCTGTATGTTGGTAGCGTTTCTGTTCGAGAGTGATAAGGCAAATATGGCAGAGCTTGAAAAGCTGAGACGAGAAAACTTCGGTCTCAAGACTACGGTTAAGAATCAGCAGTCTAAACTTGAAAAGTTCTACCACAACTATTAGAGGGAGGTAAGTTAAATGAAGCAATATAGAGTCATGGGAAATTGTACTCTAATATGTAGCATGCTGGTCGAAGCAGAGAACGAGGACGAAGCTATTGAAATTGCGAACTCTGAATTTGGTGGTCTCACTAATTATGCTGGCATGGGAAGTTGTGATTGTCTTGTAGGCGTACTTACAAGCGAGGACAAAAGGTCTATCTATCCCGACAGCGACCCTATTTTCGATGATTGCGAGGAGGTATCAAAATGAGTTGTTATAGCTGTAAAGCAAAATACAACTGCTCCTCTGCTGTGCAGGAAGGTTCGGTAATGTGTATGGTGAATAAACTTCATTACGGCGGCACTCATGGAGAGGAAGAACCGCAAAGACAAGTCGGTTCGTTCTGTCAGTATTGCGGCAAACCTTTGAAGGTCTACGGCTCTGAGAGGTTTTGTAATAACCCTCGTTGTCATAACAGATATGTGAATGTGTGAAGGAGGTATAGGAATGAGCGACTTTGAACTTCTAAAGGCTTTACAAAATGAGCTGGTGGAAACTCTTGAGAACAGAAAAAAGGTAGAGTATTTTACTCACGAAACGAGCAAAGCAAAGATAAATCGACTTCGACTTTCGCTCAATGAGGTTATGCTTCGTATAGAAAGAAAGTGCGGCTCTTACTATAGAAAAGAGCCGGAAGCGTGGGAATAATGCCAACTTATCCGAAAAGGATTGAAAAATAATCTAAAACGACATTTGGAAAGTAATCTTAAAAGGATTGAAAAATAATCTTTTGCCGTTTTAGAGGTGAAGTAGTAAAAGTAGTAGTTCTAAGGTATTTGCGTATAAGTTTCTTATATAGGAAAAATCCCTACTATTAAAAGTTACACGCAAAACCTTGATTTCCACTACTTTTACTACTGCAAGAAGAACAATAAGAAAAGAGGACTCTCCCGGCTGGAAAGAGGACTCTCCGAGGTTGTGGAGGACAGAACTACAACTATGGAGGTAATGAAAAATGGCTACAAAAAAGACTGATGATATGCAAGTGATTAAGAAAAAGCCGAGAGGTGGCAACTCTCCTGTCATTGGTGACAATGGGTTGAACCTTTCTCCCGGAGATAATACGAGGATTTTGGAAGTCAATATAGCTCTACTTAATTTTCCCGACATTGATATGAAAGATGTTGAACAGGTGAAGCAGAGACTTAACGACTATTTCATGTTGTATGCTCAAGCTGATTTGAAACCGACTGTTGTTGGTATGGCGATTGCATTGAATGGACATTCGAGACAATGGTTATGGGCTTTGACACATGACAGACCTGTTGGTGGAACAGGACATAGGGTGTCGTTGCCGCCCGAAGTCGCTAACACCATTAAAAAGGCGTATTTTATGATGGAAAATCAGTGGGAAACCTACATGAACAGTGGCAAAATTAACCCTGTTTCGGGTATCTTCCTTGGTAAGAACAACTTTGGCTATCAAGACAAGACCGAGTATGTTCTGACTCCCAACTCTCAGCCGGACAACGACTGTCTCTTATACACATCTGACGCTG
>ENA-OYZM01000539-OYZM01000539.1-human-gut-metagenome-genome-assembly--contig:-NODE-539-length-11502-cov-5.531406_pt1 | contig 11502 bp, 9 predicted proteins | sample MGYA00243291_ERZ653477 | MGnify/ENA primary metagenome ERZ653477 (study PRJEB26926, sample SAMN06165024) | human gut metagenome | biome: ENVO:00009003; feature: ENVO:2100002; material: ENVO:00002003... | reverse complement strand
AGATCAGCCTCGGTCTCGTGGGCTCGGAGATGTGTATAAGAGACAGGAACGGGGTGCTGAAAGCACTTTTCGCAAACAAAAACGCGGCTGCGCTTTACAAAGTACCGCGCGTCGTTTCATCGTCCGCGTCATACGACGGAGTGCCTTCCACAGGTTTCGGCAGCCTGAGATTTGAAGAAACCGCAACCGACGTAAAGGAACTTATCGGGGACGACGCGGCGGTGTTCGTCATGATGGTCGGCGGCGGCGACACGACGTCAAGCGGCGATTACGCCTGCCCCGTGCATCTCGCTTTTCTTGTAAAAAACGGCGAAATCGTCGGCAAACTTCCCCCGCTCAGCGTGACTGGCAATATCAAAGATTACCTGAACGACGGGTACGTCGGAACGGCAGAAAAAGGTTTTCTCAACAGGCGCGGTCAGTTGTCTGTCTGCGAAATGGACGTAACGAATATTTAAGATTTTTGCATCAAAAAAGCGTATGCACACGCATACGCTTTTTTTTGTCGCAAGTTTTCATAAACTTGCGCGTAAGATTGCCTTTATGTCGTCTTTCGTAAGGACCTTGTACCCGCCTTTCATCACGAGCGTACTGTCCGCGACGGCGTCGATATCTTCTTCCGTCACGCCAAGCTCCGAAATGTTGGTCACAAGTCCGATTTTCTTCATCCATTTTTCCATTACTCTCAGTCCTTCTTCGCCGATTTCCTCGGTTGACTTCCCTTTGGGATTGACGCCCCATACATTGACGGCGTGACGAGCAAATCTTTCGGCTCCGTACGGCAAAATAAAACGGTAATACGGCAGCGACACCGCGGAAAGCGTCATGCCATGCGTTGCGTCCGTGTGCGCGCCGACGGCTTGTCCGAGCATGTGGACTTCCCAGTCGGTGGCTTTGCCCATTTCAACGAAAGTATTGAGCGCCCATGTCGCCAACCACATAATGTTACTGCGCGCCTCGTAATCAAGCGGGTTTTCAACGGCGATATTCGCGCTGTGTATCAGCGAGCGGAGCATGCCTTCCATAATATAGTCGTTTGAGCAGTCGTCCGTTCCCGAAAAATATTGTTCGAGAATGTGCGACATAATATCGAAAATCCCCGCCACCATCTGGTATTTCGGAACTGTGAACGTGAATTCGGGATTGAGCACCGAGAATTTCGGGAATACTTCGTCGGAAAATACGTGCCCTATTTTGAGCTTTTGCGCCGTGTTTGTGATGACCGCACCGCCGTTCATCTCACTGCCCGTGCCAACCATTGTCAGAACACAGCCAACGGGGACTATCTCACAATTCGGATCCTCGGAACGGACGTAGTACTTCTCCCACGGATCGTCGTCAAGGTGTACCGATGCCGACAACGCTTTTGCATAGTCGCACACCGAACCGCCGCCGACCGCAAGAATGAAATCAACCTTGCACGCGCGCGCCCTCTCGATGCCCTCGTGAAGCTTGTCGGTTGTGGGGTTTGGCATAACTCCGGCATCCTCGAATACGTTTTTACCGTTTTTGACGCAAATTTCCAAAACTTTGTCGTATATGCCGTTTTTCTTTATCGAGCCGCCGCCGTACACCAACAGTACGTTTTTTCCGAACTTTGGCAGTTCTTTGTTCAGACCGTCAAGCGCGTCCTTGCCAAAATATAACCTCGTAGGGTTGCAATAGGTGAAATTTCCTAACATTTTCATCCCTCCTTTGTTTTATAATCTCCGCCCGCCATAAATCAAACTTTGGCTTGACTAATTATCTATATTTTACCACTAATATCCTATATTGAAAATAAAATCACTATTGTTTTTTGTTTCCTCCAATATAAGCGCATTGAAAAACCCGACCGGACGTCGGGTTCTCATCGTTTTATTATATCGTTTCATAGATTATCAGGCATATTATCGCGCCGATCATAAACACGCCGCCGATAATCGCAGTTATCGATACGTTTTTCTTTTTCTTCTCGTCGGAATGTATCCTTTCTTTGTACTCCTGAAAACTTTCCTTTTCTTTCCAGTCATAGCGGTGCGTCGAAAAGTGCAGCCTGAAAAACGACGTGAACGAGAACTTCAAGCCGTCGAACGCGCCTTTATCGGACGCCCAATAAAGCGCGGCAAAACCAAGCAATACGACGCCGGCAACGAAAAACCCGTCGCACAAAAACCTTGCGACTTCGACGTTGGAAAGTTTTCCGCCATAAACGCCGTTCACTCCCGTTATGACAAAAAACAGCGTCAACCCTATTATCAGGGATACAATCGTTTCAGTTACGTGCCTTTTAGTCAACCGTCTTTCCCTCTTGCGCGGCGTTTTCTACGTCCAGACCGAGTAGTTTTTTGTATTTCGCCTCTTCTTGGTCGTTGCAGGACACGAAATGCCCTTTTGAAACTTCGCGAAGAGTAGGTTTGTCCACCGAATAATCGTGATCGGCAAGCGGATTATACACGATACGCACTCTTTGTTTCTCGTACACGGGATCGGGCAAAGGAATTGCCGACAAAAGCGAACGGGTGTAAGGATGCAAAGGATGCTTGAAAAGTTCGTCGGAATCGGCAAGTTCGACCATGTTACCGAAGTACATAACGGCGATTCTGTCCGAGAAATACTTGACGACCGACAAGTCGTGCGCGATAAACAATATCGTAAGCCCCAACTCTTTTCTTAAATCGTTGAGAAGGTTAATAACCTGCGCCTGAATAGACACGTCGAGCGCCGAGATGGGTTCGTCCGCGATAATAAGTTCGGGGCGCATAATAATTGCCCTTGCAACGCCGATACGCTGACGCTGACCGCCCGAAAACTCGTGCGGATAACGTCCCGCGTGTTCTTTGACAAGCCCGACTTTTTCAAGCACTTCGTAAACTTTTTCGTTGATTTCTTCCTTGTTTCTGATGCCCCTGATTTTAAGTCCTTCCGCAATGATTTCGCGGACGGTCATACGGGGATCGAGCGAGGCAATAGGATCCTGAAAAACCATCTGGATTTTCGTGACGATTCTTTCCTTTCTTGCAAGCCTGCGCTTTCCAAGATATTCCAAAAGCAACTTCTTGAATTCGGGGGATTTCTTGTCAAGCTCTTTAAGCTTCGGCAGATATTCCGCATTGACTTCCCCGACCTTTTCCTTTGCGTACTTTTTATCGCAACGTTTCTGGTCGCTTTTCGCGCTTCTGATATTTTTGATTTCGACTTTCAATACGCCGGTAAGTTCCGAAAATGCGCCTTTGAAATCCTTTTTATCTTCGGGCGGATTCTTTTTTGAAAAGTTTTTGAAAAACTTTTTCCACGCGTCTTTGATTGCGTTTTTGTACGTCAACGTGCCCGCGCAGATACGTCTTCCTTCAAAATAAACGTTGCCGTCGGTGCAGTTATAAAGTTTGATAATACTTCTTCCCGTCGTGGTTTTGCCGCAGCCCGACTCGCCGACAAGCCCGAAAACTTCGCCTTTTTTGATGTCGAAACTGACGTCGTTGACGGCTTTCAGCGTGGACTGACCGAGCTTGAAATATTGCGAAAGGTGCTCGACTTTCAGAAGGACTTCTTTATCGTTAAAATTATTGCTCATTTTGTCCTCCTTTGTTGCCGTTTTCGTTTTCTTCCGCTTTTTCTTTCGCCAGATTTTTCATTCTTTCGATCCTGTCCGCAACAATCTTCGGCATATCGATTTTCGGTGCGTCGGGATGCAACAGCCACGTTGCCGCTTTGTGCGTGGGCGAAATCTCAAACATAGGCGGTTGCAATTCAAAGTCGATTTTCATCGCGTATTTGTTTCGCGCGGCGAAAGCGTCGCCCTTCGGCGGATAAATCATATTCGGCGGGGTGCCGGGAATCGCTTCAAGTTTTTCATCGGTATCGAGGTCGGGCATCGAAGACAGCAACGCCCAGGTATACGGGTGCGCCGGCGAATAGAATATATCTTCCGCTGTGCCCGTTTCGACGATTTTGCCGGCATACATAACGGCGATTCTGTCCGCCATATTCGCAACGACGCCGAGATCGTGCGTAATAAAGATAATGGAAAGGTTTCTTTCCTTTTTAAGTTTATTGATAAGTTCGAGTATCTGCGCCTGAATCGTAACGTCCAACGCGGTCGTAGGTTCGTCGCAGATAAGAATGTCGGGGTTTGCCGCAAGAGCGATTGCGATAACTATACGCTGACGCATGCCGCCCGAGAACTGGAACGGATATTGGCGATATCTCTTTCTCGGCTCGGGAATACCGACTTCTTCCATCAATTTCAACGCCTTGTTTTTAGCAACCATTCTGGTGACTCGATATGCGATTGCCTGTGCTTTTTCTTTCAAAAAGTCGATGGTTGCAATGGTTTCCTTTTCGGCGTCGAAGTTTTCGGCAGTTGCGATTGCTTTTTCGTAGCTTTCGACGATCTTGTCCAGAATCGCGACGATATTTTGCCTTGCAAGGTCCAGATCGATGATTTTTGCCGGGACAACCTTATAATCCGGGGTTTTTCCGCGAGCGGTGATTTTATCGATCTTTTTCGACTCCTTATCGTAACGTTTTTGCTCTTTAACGTTGTTGGGGATTGCCGAAAAATATGTGTCGATTGCGCGGTAAAGGCTCGGTTCGAAGGTATAAGCGGTGCTGTCTTTTATGATAGCGAGCTTATCGATTGAGTCTTTCACGGCTTCCGAAAGCACTTTTGCGGTGGCTTTATAAAGTTTTTTATCGGGTTCGCCCTCGACGTACACCGCGCGGTTCGCCCTGATGAGCTCTATGACGTCCTTTTTCTTTTCGGTCGATTTTTCAAACGAATAAACGACGCCTTTCTTGACGTCTTCGATGAACGAAAGCATAAAGTTATCGTCAAGGTATTTTCTCAAAAACGCGTTCAATTCGTCGATATCGCCGTCGGGGAGCATTTCGTTGTGGCCGAACGTTTTATAGTACGCAAACGCAAAGAAGTTGGGCATTTTCTTAGCGACCGCTTCCTTGAACTTATCGCGAAGCGCGGTAAGCGGAGCGACGACTTTTGAATAATCTTTTTCTTTGCCCCTTGTTTTTCTTACGTTGTCCGCCTCGATTTTGAAGGCTTTTGCGAATTCGACGATGTCGCTGTCCGAAACGTATTCGTTGACCGATTTTTCGGCGTTTGCAACGATTTCGCGCACGGAACGGGCAAATTCGGACACGGCGTTCTTTTCGATATGGAAAAGCAAGTCGTCCGCGCTTTCCAAGCCGTTTTCGGCGTTTTCGTATGCGACGTTATATGCGCCTTCGAGTTTAAGATGCAAGCACTCAAACGTATCGAAATCCTTGCAGAGTTTCGCGTTTTCGACGCCGCGCGGGGACTTTTCGTCAACGCCCATTGCGTCGTTCATTGCGGCGCACAGCAGTTTCATGCGGGTGTTGAACGCTTTTCTCGACTCTTTGCGGTTGGCGCGGTTTTTCAGAATCATCGCTTCGGTAAGTTGCATACCGATGCGGTTGATGGGGTCGAGTGCCGACAGCGGATCCTGAAAAATCATTGCGATTTTGTCGCCGCGAAGTTTATGGAACTCTTCCTCGTTGATCTGCAAAAGATCCATGCCGTCATAGATAATCTCGCCGCTTTCGACGATGGCGTTGGGGGCGGAGATACCGATTATTGCTTTGTTCGTGACGGATTTGCCGCTGCCCGACTCGCCGACGATTGCCAAGGTTTCGCCCTTGTACAAATCGAAGTCGATGCCGCGTACTGCCTGCACTTTGCCCGCGTCGGTACGGAACGAAATTCTCAGATTTTTAACTTCAAGCTTCTTTTCCATAAATTAGCCCTCCGATCCTCTGAGCGACGGGTTGAACGCGTCGCGAAGTCCGTTGCCGAACAAGTTGAAACTCAACAATAATAATGCAAGGAACAGTGACGGCATAAGCGCAACGTGCGGCGCGGTTAACAATGCGCTCTGACCGCTTGAAAGAAGCGTGCCGACGCTTGTAAGATTGCCCGACGTTAAGCTGATAATTCCGAGATAGCTCAGATTGACTTCCGAATAAATCATCGACGGGATCACCAACGCGCAACTTGTAACGAGTGTGCCGACGGCATTCGGGAAGATGTGTTTCACGATAATCCTTGCGTCGCTTGCGCCGAGCGTGCGGGCTGCAAGAACGTATTCCTGATTTTTATAACGATAAAACTGCATTCTTGTTGTAGAAGCCATTCCTATCCAGCCTGTCAGGAAGAAGGAAATGAACAAAACAAGAACAGCGCCGGAAGTTCCCATATGCAGTTTAAGCAAAGTTACGACAATCATCATCGGCACTGCGGACAAAATATCCGAAAACCTTTCCATGAACAAGTCGACTTTGCCGCCGTAATAGCCCTCGATCGCGCCGTAGATTGCGCCGACAATAAGGTTGACAAGTGCAACGGCTATTGCGAAACCGAACGAGAATAACGCGCCCGCGGCAAGACACGTGAAAATGTCTTGACCTTCTTCGTTTGCGCCAAACAGGAACGACGGTTTTTCTATGCCGTCTTTAAGCACGTACGAGTGATTGAAAATATAATATTCGTAATAATTTACACGCACCTCATAGCCAGCGTCGTTTGGACGAGCGTATTCGTATTCTATGCCGTTTTCGCCGTCGCCCGCAATACGCAATGATTTGTAATTGTCATTTGAAACTTGACCGACCGTGTGCGTTTTGTAATCCGGCACAATTTCGCCTTTTGCATTAAACACCGGTTCCATCGTGTTTTCATTAAATTTGTAGTAATAATTCGCGGCTGTATCAACGGAAACGTTTCCTTTCGTCTTAATTTGATAAGTGTCAACCATTCTCTTCATCGAGAGTCTGAGCGCAGGATATATTACTTGTTTCCCCGTTTCGTTTTGATATTGTTGAAGAGTTTCATATTCTTCTTTTGACATTTTCAGATAAACGCATCCGGTTTTTTGATACGAATCCAGACGGAAGTCATAGAATTCTCCGTTTTCAGTGAATTCTTGATTTTTGATTGCATAATGCCCCGTTTCTTCTCCCATATAGTAATAGTAATAAAACGTTGCCCTGGACAATGTCTTTTTCTCGCATCCGTCCCAGAAATTCGTTTTTGCAAACAGTTCGCTACGCGGACGTGTGTAACGGAAATACGTATCTCTGTGGGAAACAGAATACTGTGAGAAAATCGTGCCTAAAATTGCATACAAAACCAAAATCAAAATAATGACCGCTCCTACGATTGAGCCCTTATTTTTGCAAAACCGCGAAAACGCGTCCGCAAGGAAACTGCGGGGTTTTGTTTCAAGCACCTTTTCGTGAACCAAGTCTTGTTTTTCAACAAACTGGAATTTTTCTGCGGGTATATTTTTATAGATATCTTCCATATTACTTCGCCCCCATTCTGATTCTCGGATCGATCAAGCCATAGCTGATATCGACAATGATACCTGCAAGAAGACCAACCAGAGTGTAAAAGCCCGAAAGCAACATAAAGAAGTCATAGTCGAGTGCATTAATTGAGTTCAAATATAAGCTGCCGACGCCCGGTATCGAGAAGAACTTTTCAATGATAAGCGACCCGCTGAGAACGGAAATAAATTCGCCCAAAATCATCGGAAAAATCGGCACCATTGCATTTCTTAACGCATGGCGCACAATCGCCTGCCCTCTCGTAAGACCTTTTGTCCTTGCAAGCAACATGAACTCGTTTGTCAAAACTTCGGTAAGTTCCGCGCGAGTATAACGAGCATATCCCGCAATCGAACCCAGACACAGTGCAAGCACCGCCGGCATCATACTGTGAAACATTTTCCATGTTAAATAATTAGTTCCACTTGCCATCGTTAGCGGGAATAGATTCGCCTTAAAGCACAGAAAATACTGAATTAAAAAAGCATAAACAATCGATGGCACCGAAATAAGCACCATAACGCCTGTGGAAATAACCTGATCTTGCCACTTATTCTTTTTCAGCGCGGCAAAAATTCCAAGCGCCAGACCAATCGGTACACCGATAATAGACGAATAGACATTTATAAGTATTGTGGGGGGCATGCATTTTATAAACGAATCCCACACCGGTTTGTTTATAAACCCGGACATTGTCGTACCAATGCCGAAGTCGCCTTTTGTAAAAATACGCTCTAAATAATGTCCCAACTGGACCATAATCGGGTCGTAATATCCCCTTGCGCGTAAATTTGCTTCAAGCAATTCTTTGTCCTTTCCTAAGCCGTCATTAAGCGGTATAGGAAGGGATTTTATCAAAACGAAACAGATAAGCATAATCACCGAAAAAGTGAACAGCATTAGTCCGATACGTTTGAGTACGTATTTGAACATATACATAAGAAATCCTCTTATATGTAATTATCCTTAAACAATGCGAAGTGAGGACAATATGCATTGCCCTCAACTCCGGATTGTTAAAGACTTATTGTTTCACAACAATATAATTTTTATTTGTAGTTCAAAATATTGTTGTTTGAAGCTACAAATTCAGCCCATGCGGTGTCGTCATAATTGAATGTCATATAACGGATTCCGCCATATCCCATGAAGGTGTTGTATTCATAGGATACGTAATCGACCTTATATCCCATCAAGCTTGCCGAATATCTGCTGTATACGGGGATAGAATAATATGCTTTCAAGATTGCGGTCTCAACTGCGCCAAGCGCGGTGAGTTGATCTTCCATCGAGAAGTTCTTGAAGTTGACCGGGCAACCGTCTTTGCCTTGAAGAATAAGTCTCCATTGTTCAAGGTTGTAGGTATAAATGCCGTCTTCGTGTTTGTCATCGGGCGTTGCCTTGACCGTAACGCTGACAGTCTTCGGATCCCAATTGGTAGCATATCTGTTATCATCGCTTATTTGAGTTTCGCAAAGGAGATATGCAGGGTTGAACGGAGCGTTGCCCCATGCGCCGAAGCACAGATCGTATTCGCCTTTTGAGAACTGTTCGGACCATGTCGCACTAGAAAACATAAAGTATTCAATCTTAACTTTTCCTTCGATTGAAGTGCCTTTGGTCATATTGTCAAATGCAGCCTGGAACCAGTTTTTAACCCTATCGGTATCCGCGCTTTGCGTTTCAATGCCGTATGTTAAAATAATTTCTTCGCCATCGCTATATTTGCCATCCGTCTTCGCTTGTTCTATTGCGCTATCAACAAGCTGACGAGCAAGCGTAAGGTTGTAACCGGTCGTTGCGTCAAGAGCTTCTTCGATGTCCGTGTAAGTGGTTTCGCCAACTTTCCAGGAACCATCCTCATTCTTTGTTGCGCCATACGCATTGAGAATAGCTTCTTTTGCCTGAATGCTTTCGCGATAAACTTTGCCGTTTTCTACGTCATAGTAGTACATGCTGTTGAGCAGTCCAAGTGCAGCTTGCGAGCTCGGATTGTTCTTTGCGCAGTAATCGTCACGATCAAGAGAAAGTGAAATTGCTTTTCTGAAATCTGCATAGTTAAGAAGCAGGTTGTTTCTCTTGTCGGTTCTGCTGTTTGCATTCGATTGAATGTTAAGGTCGAAAGTCCAGGTTTCCGGCGTGAAATAAGCACGCTTCGACGTTCTGTAATCCGCAGCGATCTTAACGTTCATGCCAATGCCGTCAAGGTTACCCTTTTGGAAAGCCAGCCATGCGGTATCCCACTCTTCGATCTTTTCCGTCACGATAGCGTCTGTTTGATATTGGTTCGCATATTGCGGAAGACCATATCCAAACCATTTGTCATTGCGCGAAACGGTATAGGTTTTTTGATCCTGATAATATGTGAGTTTGTAGGGGCCCCAGCTTGCGCTCTTTTCCTGGGTCGTGCAGTAGCTGTTGGCATACGGAGTTTTGCTTTGGTCTTCGCATCTTTCCCACAAATCTCTCTTGACAAGGGGCCAACCGCTGAAATAGTAACCTGCCTCATAAGTCAGGTTGCCTTCTGCATCGAGCGGATTCAAAGTTCCGTCAATGACCATAACGAGTTCATACTCGTTGTCGCCAACGAAATAACCGACTTCGGAGAAGTCCATTTTGGGATATTCATATTCCATTTTAAAGAAATGAAGTTCCTCGTTCGGTAAAGTTTTCCACCAACCCAAAACAGCCGTCCATGTAGCCAACATGGTTTCGTCATTTTTGATTTCAGCAAGGCTTTTCCCTTCAATCGCTTTCAACGCATCAACGGTAACCTTGGCAGCTTGTGCAACATATGCTTGCGGCTCTACGCCATTCGAGGTCAAATAATCTGCGACATATGAATCGTGACCATTTAATGTGAAAATCAATTTAGCATCGTCGCTTGCATTGTATACCGTCAAGACCGAAGTTGCGGGGAACATTCCCTTTTGTCCTTGTTTGACGTAGTTTTGAGCATTATGAATGACATAGTTGCCCGAATAGTAGTTGGACGCGGTTGCAAAAAGGTATTTCGGCGAAAGTTGTTGGCTCATCGAGTAAACGAAGTCAGCAGCTTTGATAGGCGTGCCGTCATCCCATTTAAGATCGTTACGAAGCGTCATTGCAAAAGCCTGACCTTTTTCAGCGTCGGCAGCAAGACCATATTTGCCTGCATATTTTTTCGTTACGTCTTCAAGTTTGGTCGACGCAGAGTATTCAACGGTGTATGCGCCGGGAACGATCTTGCCGTTTGCATCGAATTTGTAGTTGAACTCATAGAACGCACTCGTGAAATAAGATTCCATCGTGTTGTTGACTCCATCACTTGACAAAATCGAGCACCACTGACTCGGCATTTGAGCAGTGTACTCACGCATGGTGTACATTTTGGCGTCTTCCCAACCTGTGCCGGGCTTTGTTACATTTCCGTCGCCGTTGCCCTTATCCTTCTTGCAAGCAGTAAGGACAGACGCGCAAAGCACTACGACAAGTACCATCGCAATGAGCATAAGTAATTTCTTTTGCTTCATTTTGTTACCTCCTAAAAAATTTAGTCAATTAAAGCACTACTTTGATAAAATAGTTATTGTAATTATACATTACGCTACTTTTAATTAGCGTGCGATTTAGAAATCAAAACTAATATGGATTATTTTTTTGAATTTTATGCACGATTTTGGCATAATCGCATATTTTTATGCATAAAAAACTTTACGGATGTAATAAACGTCCGTATACAAAATATAAATAATTAGGATTAAACAATGCTTATCTTTAATTAAATGCGCGCAGCGCGTGCACGCGCGAATCGCGAATGTATCAAATACACAAAAAAATTTGTTCCGAAACATTTCACCCACTTGTTCAAATGCAGTTGACAAAACGACGTAAAAATAGTATATTTACGTTTGTTATCCGCCTTGGGGGTGTAGCTCAACTGGTAGAGCGCTTGAATGGCATTCAAGAGGTAAGGGGTTCGACCCCCCTCATCTCCACCACAGATGAAAAAAACGAACCCGATTTTATCGGGTTCGTTTTCTTTTCGGGGGCTCTGCGCGGCGATGCCGTGCCGCCTGCGGCGTGAACCCCTTCGGGCTGGCGCTGCGTTTATGCGATATTCCGGGGACCCCGCGGGATACTGTGTACCCGTGGGGAAAAGGCGCACACAAGCAAAAG
>ENA-OYZM01000538-OYZM01000538.1-human-gut-metagenome-genome-assembly--contig:-NODE-538-length-11509-cov-22.521565_pt1 | contig 11509 bp, 10 predicted proteins | sample MGYA00243291_ERZ653477 | MGnify/ENA primary metagenome ERZ653477 (study PRJEB26926, sample SAMN06165024) | human gut metagenome | biome: ENVO:00009003; feature: ENVO:2100002; material: ENVO:00002003... | reverse complement strand
CCTTATCACCCTTCATCAACGACAGTCTTTTTCGCATTCAACCCCGGATATTTCTCTGTCTGTCCAACTGATCCATCCTTTTTATACATCCTCTTGGGAACAGCGTAAGCTATCCGAAATTACAGATAAAGTCACGGAGAAAAATGCCGGACTACAATATGTAGAAACATTTACAAACTCTGCTGAGTTCGGAATTATAAGTCAAAGAGATTTCTTTGACCACGATATAGCAAAGCTGGGCAGCTTGGATGGGTACTACATTGTAAAAAACGAGGACTTTGTTTATAACCCTCGTATCTCTACTTCCGCACCAGTTGGACCGATAAACCGCAATAAACTTGGAAGAACGGGCGTAATGTCACCGCTATATACCGTCTTTCGCCCGCACGATATTGACACGACTTATTTGGAGTACTTTTTCAAGTGCGGCTATTGGCATTCTTTTATGAATTTCAATGGTGATTCCGGCGCAAGGTCAGACAGGTTCTCGATTAGAGACAATGTGTTTTTTCAAATGCCTATACCTATACCAGATATAGATGAGCAGAGAAAAATTGGCGAGCTACTAACTTGCCTTGACAACCTTATCACCCTTCATCAGCGTGAGTTGGAAAAGCTCCAAAATATCAAGAAATCTATGCTTGAAAAGATGTTCGTGTGACATCAATATCGCAGGAAGGAGGAAATCGAATGACATTCCAAAAAGAAGCGGACTTTGAGGAAGCCCTGATTAAAGTCTTGGCGGATAAAGGCTGGGAAAAAGAAGTTATCAAGAACCCAACCGAGCAAGACCTCATCCGAAATTGGGCAAAGATCCTGTATGATAACAATCGTGGAATTGACCGCTTGAATAACTATCCTCTTACGGATGGCGAAATGCAGCAGATTATTGAGCAGATCACGGAACTTAGAACCCCGTTAAAACTCAATGGCTTTATCAACGGAAAAACTGTGTCCATCAAGCGTGATAACCCTGACGACAAGCTCCATTTTGGCACTGAAATCAGCTTGAAAATATATGATCGCAGAGAAATCGCCGCTGGACAGAGCCGGTATCAGATCGTACAGCAACCAGCCTTTCCGAGCAAGTCAAAAATGCTGAATGACCGTCGTGGCGATTTGATGCTGCTCATCAATGGTATGCCGGTTATACATATTGAGCTGAAGCGCAGCGGTGTCCCCGTCAGTCAAGCATATAATCAGATTGAGAAATACTCATATGAGGGCGTTTTTACCGGATTGTTCTCGCTCGTTCAGGTGTTTGTTGCAATGAACCCTGAAGAAACTCGTTATTTTGCGAATCCCGGACCTGACGGAAAGTTCAATACGGATTACTATTTCCATTGGGCTGACTTCAATAATGAGCCTATCAACGATTGGAAAGCTATCGCCTCCTCGCTGCTGTCCATCCCTATGGCGCACCAGCTCATTGGTTTTTATACTGTTGCCGACAATGCTGACGGTGTTCTGAAGGTAATGCGAAGCTACCAGTATTACGCAGCCAGCGCAATTTCCGATGTTGTGTCTAAAACGAAGTGGGATAGCGGTAAGCAGCGTGGCGGCTACATTTGGCACACTACCGGCTCAGGTAAGACGATGACGAGCTTTAAGTCTGCTCAGTTGATTGCAAACTCCAATGATGCTGATAAGGTTATTTTCCTTACCGACCGTATTGAGTTAGGAACGCAGTCGCTCAAGGAATATCGGGCATTTGCGGACGAGAACGAAACCGTGCAGGCAACAGAGAACACATATGTCCTTTTGACTAAGCTGAAAAGCAACGCAACGGCAGATACCCTAATTGTTACCTCTATTCAGAAGATGAGCAATATCCGAGATGAGGACGGAGGACTTAATGCAAGCGATATTGAAATAATCAACGGCAAACGGCTTGTTTTTATTGTTGACGAGGCTCATCGTTCAACTTTTGGAGATATGCTATCCATCATCAAGGAAACATTTCCCAATGCCATCTTCTTTGGCTTTACCGGCACACCGGTGTTTGAGGAGAATGCAAAGAAAAACAATGCCCAAACAGATGTTTTTGGCAATGAACTCCATAGATATAGCATCGCTGATGGTATCAGGGATAAGAATGTGCTTGGATTTGACCCTTATAAAGTCCTGACTTTCCGTGATAAGGATGTCCGCAAGGTGGTTGCTTTGGAAAAAGCAAAAGCAGCAACCGAAGAAGAAGCAATCAGCAATCCCCAAAAGGCAAAAATATTCTATGAGTATATGGACTCCTCCACCGTCAAGATGGCGGGCTTCTTGGGCGATGACGGAAAGTGGGTCAAGGGCATTGAAGATTATCTTCCAAAGACTCAGTACCTTTCCTCGGAGCATCAAAGCAAGGTTGTTGAGGATATTCAGGAAAATTGGCTTACCTTGAGCCACAACGGGAAATTCCACGCAATCTTTGCAACGAGCAGCATCCCCGAAGCAATAGACTACTATCGACTGCTGAAGGCTGCAATGCCGAAACTTAGGATCAGTTGCCTTTTTGACCCCAATATCAGCAATGAAGATGGTGACTACAAAGAATACAGAGGGCAGCCGATTGCTTTCTATAAAGAGCAAGGCTTAATCGAAATTCTTACTGACTATAATATGATGTTTGGTCAGGATTTTTCGATTGCTACACACGCTCGCTTCAAAAAAGACCTTTCTCTACGCCTTGCCCACAAAGAGCAATATAAGCGGGTCGAAAGAGAGCCTGAGAAGCAGCTCGACCTCCTGATTGTAGTGGATCAGATGCTTACCGGCTTTGACTCTAAGTGGGTCAACACGCTGTATATGGACAAGATACTGGAGTATGAGAACATCATTCAGGCATTTTCCAGAACCAACAGACTTTTCGGACCCGATAAGCCTTTTGGCATCATCAGATATTATCGCAAGCCGCATACGATGGAGCAGAATGTGAGCAAAGCTGTTAAGCTCTATTCCGGCGATAGACCGATAGGTCTGTTCGTTGAAAAACTGTCTTACAACCTCGGAAAGCTCAACGCTGTGTTTGATGATATTGCCTATTTGTTCAAGAATGCTGGTATCCCTGACTTTGAAAAGCTGCCTGCGGACGGAACCGTAAGAGCTAAGTTCGCTTCGCTGTTTAGAGATTTCAACGGATACCTTGAAGCTGCTAAAATCCAAGGATTTAGGTGGGACAAACACACCTACTCATTCAAGGACGAGGAAAGCGGTAATTCGATTGAAATTACAATGGAGTTCGATGAGAACGCATTTTTGATTTTGGCACAGCGTTATAAAGAGCTTTCCGCTGCTTCTCCCGATGATCCCGGATCACAAGACATAGATATACCATACGATCTTGTTGGATACCTGACTGAAATTGACACAGGGGTTATTGATGCCGATTATATGAACAGTCGTTTCGATAAGTACCTCAAATTGATTCGACAGGAAGGTTCTTCCGAGGAATCTATTGAGCAAGCAAAGGCAGAACTTCACAAGACTTTTGCTGCCCTAACGCAAGAGGAGCAGAAATACGCAAATATCTTTCTGCACGACATTGAGCGAGGCGATGTCATTGCCGAGGACGGAAAAACGCTTCGTGACTACATCACGGAGTATCAGTTTAGAGCAAAAGATGACCAAATTCACCGTTTTGCAACCATCTTCGGTCTTGATGAGGATAAACTCAGGAATATGATGGGGCTTAACCTGAATGAAGCGACTATCAATGAGTTTGGCAGGTTTGACGAGCTGAAAAAGAGCGTTGATAAGACAAAAGCAAAAGCGTTCTTTGAAGCATATGAACAAACCAAGTTGATTCCACCCAAGGTCAATATGAAAACGGATCAGCTTTTGCGGCAGTTTATTCTTACCGGTGGATTTGAGGTTGATATGCCGTAATGAGTGCCATCACCGCTAAAGCAAGCCGAAAAATGAAAAAATATGCGGTCTTAACAAGAGAGCCAAGGTGTTTCCTTGGCTCTTTTGATTTTTCTTGGGAACAGCGTAAGTTCTCAGATATTACTTTTCCCGCTGGCGAAAAGAATAGGGACAACCTTCCATTAGAGAGCTATTCAATTACCAACGAACACGGGTTTGTACCACAAGATGAGAAGTTCGAGAATGGTGGGACGATGCGAGAAGCAGATAAAAGGATGTATTATATCGTTTCTCCGAACTCATTTGCTTATAACCCGGCAAGAATAAATGTTGGTTCAATCGGATACCAAAATATCGGGAAAAATGTGATAGTTAGCTCTCTATATGAGGTTTTCAAGACCTCCGAAGATGTTGACGATAGGCTCTTATGGCACTGGTTCAAATCACCTGATTTTCAAAAGTTGATTATGCAGTTGCAAGAGGGTGGCGTTCGTCTGTACTTCTATTACGACAAGCTCTGTATGGGAGAAGTATCTCTTCCTTCGCTTGAGGAACAGCGCAAAATCGGAAAGCTGTTTGATACCCTTGACAACCTTATCACCCTTCATCAGCGTAAATGTGCATTATTATTCAGTCCTTTTCAGGCTCTTATCTCTATGATGTTCACCACTTCAACATTTTCTTGGGAACAGCGTAAGCTCGGAGAAATAGGCTCGGTTTCAATGTGCCGTCGCATTTTTAAGGAACAGACATCAGAAACTGGAGATATACCTTTTTATAAGATTGGAACATTTGGTGCTGAACCTGATGCTTTTATTTCCAGAGAGCTTTTTGAAGAATACAAATCTAAATATCCTTATCCTAAAAAAGGTGATATTTTGATTTCCGCATCGGGCAGTATCGGCAGAACCGTTGAATTTGCCGGGAATAATGAGTATTTTCAGGATTCAAATATCGTGTGGCTTAGCCACGATGAAAGACTCTCAAATTCGTTTTTGAAGTGCTTCTATTCAGTGGTAAAGTGGGCTGGAATTGAGGGCAGCACTATAAAAAGACTGTATAACGATAACATCCTTAACACGGTTATTTGTATGCCGTCTGTTCCTGAGCAAGAGCACATAGGGCTATTCTTTGAAAACCTCGACAACCTTATCACCCTTCATCAGCGTAAGTGCATTTCCTTTACTGGAAGGGCGGGTAGGCTTATCTCGACCGTAAACAAAAAGCGAATTACTTCTTCTTGGGAACAGCGTAAGTTGGGAGATATTGCTGACATTGTGGGTGGTGGAACCCCAAGTACGGGAAATCAGAGCTATTGGGACGGTGATATTGATTGGTATGCACCTGCTGAAATTGCGGATCAAATCTATGCAAATTCGAGTCAGAAAAAGATAACCGGCTTGGGTTATGAGAATAGTTCAGCCAAAATGCTTCCTCCCGGTACAGTCCTGTTTACATCTCGTGCAGGGATCGGGAAAACAGCTATTTTAACCCGAAAAGGCTGTACTAATCAGGGATTTCAGTCCATTGTCCCACATCGTGGAGAGCTTGACTCTTACTTCATTTTTTCTCGAACCGAAGAATTAAAACGATATGGAGAGCTTGTTGGGGCTGGATCAACTTTCGTCGAGGTTTCGGGAAAGCAAATGGCTGTAATGGAGCTGATGATGCCGCCAACGATGCGAGAACAACAGACTATTGGAGGTTTCTTTCAGCAGCTCGACAACCTTATCACCCTTCATCAGCGTAAGCCATTTTTAATGAAATGGAGGAATTCTGATGCTAACAGAAACCAAACGAACAGACTTGTTCTGTGAATATTATGCAAAATGGATTACGGTGTATAAGAAGGGTGCAATCAGAAAGGTGACGATGGATAAGTACCTGATGACACAGAAATGGCTCGTTAAGCTCGTCCCGAATCTGAGAGTATGTGATATGAACCGGATCGCTTATCAGCAGTTGTTGAATGACTATGCTGAGTTCCACGAGCGCCAAACCACGATGGATTTCCACCACCAGCTCAAGGGCGCTATACTTGACGCCGTTGATGAGGGCTTGATTGAAAGAGATCCTACTCGCAAGGCAATCATCAAGGGGAAGCCACCGGTTGCTAAGAAAATTAAGTATCTCAATCAGTTTGAGCTACACACGCTGCTGATCTCGCTTGACCTGAAGGATAAGGTGAATTGGGACTACTTTATCCTGTTGGTAGCAAAGACGGGGATGCGCTTTTCTGAAGCACTGGCTCTTACCCCGAAAGACTTCGACTTTGCCCATCAAACACTGTCCATAAGCAAGACTTGGGACTACAAGGGAAAGGGCGGCTTCCAGCCTACGAAAAATAAGTCGTCTGTGCGGAAAATTCAAATTGACTGGCAAACCGTCATTCAATTTTCTGAATTGGTAAAGCACCTTCCCGAAGATAAGCCCATCTTTGTCAACTCCACTGTCTATAATTCGACGGTGAACGACATTCTCGGCAGGCATTGCAAAGCCTGTAACATCCCTGTCATCTCTATCCACGGATTACGGCATACACACGCCTCTTTGCTGTTATTTACGGGCGTTTCCATTGCGAGCGTTGCCCGCCGTCTTGGACATTCAAGTATGACCACTACGCAAAAAACCTATCTGCACATCATTCAGGAACTTGAAAACAAAGACATCGACTTGGTGATGCGCTCTCTTTCGGGTTTGAGCTAAAAAACTAAACCGGCTTGCGCTGATTAAAGGTGATAAAAAAGATGCCATCCGAAAGGGTGGCATCTTAGTTATTTGTCGTATCTTAGAAAATCGTTACAGTGTTCCTGCTGGCGCAAGCGATACACATTAAAGAAAGTGTCGCAGGAAAACTTCATTCGCTGCTTGCAGGGATTTGTGATACTCGCAGTAAGCAGGGCTAAGCCTCTGCATTGCGGGGATGAATACATCGTTATAGCCGATCTCCCTTTGGAATTGCTTTAGATACTCTTGCAGCCGGTAGGCGGGAGATGCCTTATATTCCTCCGATTCCGCAACTGCTCGATATTGTTCGAGTATTTCCTTGTTGTCGTGAATATACTTTTCCGGGTCTGCCATAGCTGCCGCAAGTGCAGAAGATGCGCTTTGCGTCACAGCAGCATCAGCATTTTCTCTAATCTCCTCAAGATACTGCTGCACATCGCTGGGAACGGCTATTGAAACGCCGTCCAAGTATCGGATGATCGTTTCAAACGCTTCCCTCTGCTCATCTGTTGTGATTGTTTCGCTCAAAAACGGAGCGAAGTGCAAGCATACGAATTTTCCATAGAAGCCCGGAAACTTATCAAGGATACGGTTCAATATGGATTGCTTGTTTTGAAGCGCCTCCACTTGTCCTTCAATATGCTCCCAATCGCCGCTTTCCGCAAGTTGTTTTATCAATGCCTGCTTTGTTTGCAGCTCGACGATTTCAAACTCTTTCCTGTTGAGGACATCGTAAATTGCTGTACGGCTATCATTCTCAAGAATTGTGCGAATCTCTGGAACGGAAAAGCCCAGTCCACGCAAAACTGCAATCCGCTTGAGCTTCAAAGCATCTGTCTCGGAGAACTGCCGATACCCGTTTTCTTTTATCCTTGGCTGGATTAGTCCCTGTTCTGTGTAATACTCAACTGCTTTTTTGGTCAGGTTACATTCTTTGCATACTTCATTTATGAGCATTGTTCTCACCTCCACATATAGGATAAGCTATCCCCCAAGGTGCCAGTCAATAGGTTTTCAAAAAAATGAGTTAGAAGATTCCCTTATTGTACTTGAACTGTGCATACAAGATAAAGCCCAAGCCGATGACGAGCGCCGGAATAACAATGAAAGACATTGCCTTTTCGCTCCAGAAAGTTATGACAAATGCCGCTATCAAAGATACACCGATGATAAGCGTACCTGTGCCGACGGCTCTCCCATACTTCGGTACATCTTCTTCCTTGACCTTTCTTCGGTTGTAGGAATGTATTGTGCTGATATTTCCAGTCATATTCACGATTCCAATAACGGAGATGAATATGCCTAAGATCAACAGAGCGATATTATCCATTCGCTTCCTCCTTAAAAATAAAACAGTTCTTCAAATTTCTTGTCCAGAGCAATGCAGAGGATCAATGCCAGCTTTGCGGTCGGATTGAATTGCCCTGTTTCAATGGAACTGATTGTGTTTCTCGATACACCAATCATTTCCGCCAGTTGTGTTTGGGATAGCTTTTTCTCTGTGCGTACTTCCTTGAGGTTGTTTTTCAATTTCAGTTCGTCATTCATCCCTTGACCTCCACAAGCCGCAGGACAAAAAAGGCAAGAAATGTAAGGCACATCGCTAAATAGAGAATACCGAGGATCAAGTCGGTTTTTCTCTTTAGCCTTGCATACTTTACAAGAGTGTGGGTGGTAAGAATGCTAAAATAAACAACCCACGGACTCAGAAAGTATGTTTTTGTAAAGATACGAAAGATAAGCGTGAGAACAACGCAGACCGCAGCACCAACACGACCGGCAATATTTCCTGCCTGCGCGGTTACTTCCATTTCCGCCAAATCCCTGTTTTTGTTCTCTCTGCGGCTGCTTTCCAAAATCTTCTCTTTATTCATTGAACAGAATCGCTCCTTTCCAAGTTTTCTTGTCATTATTATATCAATGCCAAGTAAACTTGTCAAGCACAATTATCTTACCGCCCTGTGTCTTTTCTATGAACGCCGCACTTTTTCGCTGCCTCGCAAAAAACCTATCTGCACATCATTCAGGAACTTGAAAACAAAGACATCGACTTGGTGATGCGCTCTCTTTCGGGTTTGAGCTAAACTTAATATAAATTTTTGATTATCTTTTCATATCTTCTTAAATGTCCGCAAAGCCTTATTTTATCAGCTTTACGGGCATTTCTCTTTTCGGCTGATACTTCCAAACAGCTACGTTTCATCACGTTTTCTCACGGTCAATCGTGGTAAATATCGTGGTAAAACTTTAAGCTATCATGCTTCTTAATTCTGCCTTGACGTTCTCTATGGACGCATGGGCGTACAGGTTCAGCGTGATACTGATGTTTGCGTGTCCCATGATATACTGTAAACTCTTAGGGTTCATGTTCCTGTTCGCAAGTCTGGTACAGAACGTATGGCGCAGGATATGGGGCGTTATCTTTGGTAAGCTGTCCTCATGGCTCTTGTTATATTTCCTGCTCAGATTAGCGAAAGTAGAAGTATAATAAGCGTTAGTCATAGGAAAGCCTTTCCCGTTCAGAAAGAGGAAACCGCTGTACCCGTCTATCTCTATCGGCTCTGCCTTTGCCTTGTTTGCCATGACACGCTCAAACGCCTGTTTCACTTCCTCGCTCATGGGAACATCACGCACACCGCTTTTCGTCTTTGGCGTTTCGATATAATAGCCTGTTTCCTTGCTAGATAATAGCTGGTGGTCTACATGGATAACGCCGTTTTCAAAGTCTATATCCTGCCTTGTCAGTCCGCACAGTTCCGAGATACGAAGTCCTGTTTTTAACAGTATCACGATTGTGTCATAATACTTTTTATATACCCTGTCCCTGCTGGCAAAGGACAAGAGCCTTTCTTCCTGTTCCTCGGTCAATGCCTGCCGTGGTGCCCTGTCGTCCTCTATGACCTCATTCAGCTTGAAGTCAAAGGGATTCTTTCTTACGAGGTCGTCCGCTATGGCAATGCGGAATGACGCATTTAACGAGCGTTTATAATTGCTTATGGTCTGATAAGCATAGCCCTTGTCTTTCATGCGTAACGCCCATTCCTTAGCGTCTGAAAGGCGTATGCTGTCAATGCTCCTAGCCCCCAGTATATCGCCCTCTAATGTCCGCATGAGCTTTTTCCTGCCCTGCCTTGTGCTTTCCTTTACGTTGGCTCTCTGGGCGTTCTGTTTGGCGTATAGCTGGCACAGCGTCATTTTTCCGCCTGTCGTGTCGATACCGTCCTGTAAATCCCTTTGTATCTCCGTTTCTAATTCCCTTAGGGATTTTCCGTCCCTCTTGCCTTTGGGTACGAGGTCTGTCGGCACAAGTTTCCATGAATAGGCATACCTTGTCTTTCCTGCCTTGTCCACATATTTGTATAAGTATCTTCCGTCTGCTCGCTGGCTCTCTCCTGTCTTTAAGAGGCGACCTTTGCTGTCCCGTCTTTTTTCCGACATTTCTTATCTGCTCCTTTCGTAAGAAAGAGCCTTGATATGACTTACTGAAATAATATCACATACAAGGCTCTTTTGCATTAGATTACGTCTGTTTTATCCATAAATTTTTCAAACTGTTTTTTCTTAATCAAGATACGGTTGCCGTTCATCACATACCAGTCCCCGTGTCGGTTTTCTTCTACCAGTCGGCGCAGCTTGTTCTGTCCGATTGTGAAGTATCTTGACGCTTCCTCAATGGTAAGGGTGTATTTTTCCCATACGGGAATATCAATCTTTTCGTTCATCATGCCACCCCCCTACCTGTTCTTTGTGTCATACTGGACGTAAGGTATCAGTTCTGTTCGCTCTATCCGCTGTAAATGGGCGGTCAGCTTGCTGGAAAGGGAAGTGCTGTACCTTGCCCTGTCCACCATATCCCCGACACGTTCCAGTCCACCTAAAGCGTCATGAGATTCGAGGAAGTAAAAACCTTTGACAGCGGATATGACACCACCCTCTGTAAGCCACTGTTGCGTTTCTTCAAGGGAATTATGCGGTGTGGGTACATGGAGTTTTAAGAGTTCCACAGCCCCTAAAAAGCGTTGCCAGAAACGGCACGTTTTCCAACGGCTCTTGTTGCTCTCATTCCTGTTTGCCACGACAAAACGCAGGTTGTCCGCCAGCAGTCCGAAAGCAAGCTCCCCAAGTTCCAGCGGTCTGTCTTTGAAAGTCATGGCAAAGGCATGGGCTTTTTCATCACGCAGTTGCATTTCCGTCCGTTTCCAGCTCCCCACTTCATCAAGCGTCTTGTTATACTTTGAACACACTTCCTTGTCCTTATCATAAAAGCGGTAGGACAAGCCCGATTTTCCAGCCCCGATATAGACGGTCTTTGCGGTGTCAAAATCATCAAACTTGCTCTCATCAAAGTGGTAGCCCTCGCTGTTGGCGATAAATTCCTCTTTTTCGCATTTCTTCTTTATCTGCTCTATGGTAAAGAACGGCGTTTCGTTCCTGTCGTCAATGGCAACGTCCAGCCTTGTGAAATGATAGTTGCCTGTTCCGTATCTGCTTTCACAGCGTTCAAACATATCCCCAAAGGTCAAGCCGTCCCCGTCAAGGATATAGAATATATCATCACACCCTCTGCCTGTCATCACGAGATAACAGCCCAGCCCTTGTGGGTTGTCCTCTGTCTTTTTTGCGTCGCCCGATACATAAATATCTCCGATTTCCCAACGTGCCTGATACGTCTTGAATTTGACCGTTGCGGGATAGACATTAAAAATATCTGTCGGCAAGCATAAGATATGCCGTATCACATCTTCTGCCGTTGCCGTATCAAATACAATGCTGATGTAATCAATCTTGACGGATAAATTTTCGTGTGTTGCGATAGTGCATTACTCCTTTCGTACTCCCCGTTTTTTTGCGGGGTAAAAATCGTGTTTTGTTCTTTATTTATCACAGTTTCTAGGTACTATGACATGTATACGCAGGGCGGTGTTAC
>ENA-OYZM01000500-OYZM01000500.1-human-gut-metagenome-genome-assembly--contig:-NODE-500-length-12070-cov-3.893383_pt1 | contig 12070 bp, 8 predicted proteins | sample MGYA00243291_ERZ653477 | MGnify/ENA primary metagenome ERZ653477 (study PRJEB26926, sample SAMN06165024) | human gut metagenome | biome: ENVO:00009003; feature: ENVO:2100002; material: ENVO:00002003... | reverse complement strand
ATCGTGTGCTTCAGGAAGGATGCCGCCACAGCAAACTCCAGCGCGGTCTTTTCGTCCGCGTAGGTGTTCAGGCCGTAAATCAGACCGCCGCCGAAGGAGTCGCCGCCGCCCACGCGGTCAACGATATCGGTGATGGCGTACTTACGGGAGAGGAAGAAGTCCTTGCCGTTGTACAGGCAGGCAGACCAGTCATTGTGGTTGGCAGACTTCGACTCACGCAGGGTAATCGCCACGCGCTTGATGTTCGGGTAGGTCTGCATTGCCAGAGACGCAATCGCCTTGTAATTCTCGATGTTCAGCGCGCCGTCTTCCACGTCACCCTGAGATTCCGCTTTCAGGCCCAGAGACTTCTGGAAGTCTTCTTCGTTGGCGATAACGGTGTCAACGTACTTGACCAGCTCGGTCATGACTTCCTTGGCGTCCTTGCCATACTTCCAGAGGTTCTTGCGGTAGTTCAGGTCGCAGGACACATGGATGCCCTTCGCCTTCGCCGCCTTCACCGCTTCCAGAGACAAATCCGCCGCACCCTGAGAGATGGCAGGCGTGATGCCGGTCAGGTGGAACCACGTCGCACCCTCAAACGCCTTGTCCCAGTCGATGTCGCCGGGCTTGGCTTCCGCGATGGCAGAACCCGCGCGGTCATAGATGACCTTGGAGGGACGCTGCACAGCGCCGGTTTCCAGATAGTAGATGCCCATGCGGCCGTCCTTGCGGACAATCTTGGTGGTATCAACGCCGAAGCCGCGCAGTTCGCGGATGCAGGCATTGCCGACATCGTTGGTGGGCAGTACGGTCACGAACGCGGTTTCCATGCCGTAGTTCGCCAGAGAAACAGACACGTTCGCCTCGCCGCCGCCGAAGGTCGCTTCAAGGGAGGGAGACTGGAACAGGCGCTCATACGCCGGGGACTTGAGGCGAAGCATGATTTCGCCGAACGTTACAACCTTAGCCATTGGATTTTTCCTCCTATTTTATACTCGGAAATTTCTGTTTGGAGATTACTTCTGCACGAGATGGAACGCGAAGCCGCCGATTTCGTCTTCCAGATAGATGGCGATCAGCTTGCCGTTCTTCACCACAGCGCTGTCCTCAATGAACTTGAAGCCGCGCTGTTCCAGATGCCACTTCGCGCGCGGGACGCTGTTCGTACCGATAGCGATGTGGCCGTTCGTGCCGCGGCCCTGCTTCTTCATCAGCTCGTAGCCCGTGCCGACGAAGTTGGAGGAGTTGCCTTCCTTGATGGGCCAGCCCATGAGCGCGGCAATCTTCTTCGCCGTCTCCATGGAGCTTTCCGCGTCGGGGCAGTTCAGGCCGATGTGGCGCACTTCAAAGCCGAGCATCTTGTCCACCGCAGAGCGGGTCAGGTCAGTGATGCGCTGCCAGTCCTTCGCAGCCACCGCGTCCTTCGGCACCATCCAGGAGCCGCCGCAGCAGAGAATCTTGTCGAACGCGAGGTAATCGAGCATGTTGTTCTCGTTGATGCCGCCCGTGGGCATGAACTTCATGTCCGGGTACACCGGCGCCATCGACTTGATGAGCTTCAGGCCGCCGACCGCTTCCGCCGGGAACAGCTTGACAGCCTTCAGACCGTACTGAATCGCAATCTGCACATCAGACGGATTCGCCGTGCCGGGGCAGACAGGGATGTTCTTCTCCACGCAGTACTTCACCACGTCAGGAGACAGACCGGGGGACACAATCGCCGCCGCGCCAGCCTTCACCGCGCGGTCGACCTGTTCCGTCGTCAGCACCGTGCCCGCGCACAGCAGCACATCGGGCATGGCTTCATGCACGCGGCGGATGGCTTCCTCCGCAGCCGCCGTGCGGAAAGTGATTTCCGCCACCGGCAGACCGCCGTCAGACAGCGCCTTGCACAGCGGCACAGCGTCGTCCGCATCATTAACAGCGATGACCGGCACGAGGCCAGCCAAAGACAGCTTCTCCAAAAATTCCATGACACATCGTCCTTTCTCTGTGGTCTTACGCGTGCTTGTAAGCGTTTACAAGCAGTCATGCGGATGAAGGAAGTCTCGCTTCCCTATCCACTTGACGCACACGAACTGAACCAGTATCATCATACAACGTTTTCCGCCTTCCGTCAAGGGAAAATGCAGCATTTTGCACATTTTTCGCGGAAAAAACGCGCAGACGGAGCGAAATGGCGCGTCAGGAGCATCTTGCGAAATAGCGCCGAGCATGGTATAATAAAATCAGCATGAAAAGAGCGTTCATGCTCCTTCACAGAGAGAGGGATGAGGGATGAGCCAAGTCATTTCGTTCAAATGTCCGTCGTGCGGCGGCTATTTGGTTTTCGACCCGGCCAAGCAGCGTTTCCAGTGCCCCTATTGCGGCGGCAGCTTTGCCGAAAACGAGCTGAAGGAACAGTCCGAGCAGCGGCAGCAGGCGGCGGAGCAGGCACGCAGTGCGGAGCCAAGTTCGGGGCTGCGCTCCTATCACTGCCAAATGTGTGGCGCGGAAATCGTGACCGATGCGACGACCGCCGCAACCCGATGCTACTACTGCCACTCCCCCGTTGTGCTGAATGACCGTCTGACCGACGAGTTCCGCCCCGACGGCATGATTCCTTTCAAGCTGGACAAAAAGGCGGCAGAGGCGGAGTTCAAATCGTTCATCAGCAAAAAGCGCTTCGTACAGCCGGATTTCTTCTCGCAGGCGCAGATGGAGGATTTTTCCGGCGTCTACTATCCGTACTGGTCGTGCGATATTTCAGGCGAAGGCTCGTTTGATGGCGAAGGCACAAATGTCTCTGTCCGCAACGGCGCAAAGGAGACCGTCACCATCACGCGGATTTTCGCCGTCCACCGCGAAGGGCGGCTGACGTTCCGGCAGATGATTCGCAAGGCGCTGACCAAGGCGGACGGCAAACTGTCCGACGGCATCCACCCCTATCAAATGGAGGACGTGAAGCCCTACGAATCGGGCTATTTGAGCGGCTTTCTGGCGGAAAAGCGCGATATTGAGCAGGACGCGGCGAAGCAGTCGATGGTGACGGAGGCGAAAGGATACGCCGAGCGGATGTTCACCAGCGTGGAGAACCCCTACAACACGCTGACGGGCCATGCGAAGTTCGAGCCGGATTCTGTCAAGACGAAATACCTGCTGCTGCCCGCATGGGTGCTGACCTACAAGCACCGCGCGGACGGCGAACCCTACTACTACATGATGAACGGGCAGACGGGGCGCATCTGCGGCAAGCTGCCGATTAACAAAGGCAAGCTGTACGCCGCCGGCGCACTGCTGGGCGGCATCGTGTTCGGGCTGCTGTGTCTGGGAGGTGCGATTCTGTGGTAAAGAAGCTGACAGCGTTTCTCCTTTTGATGATGCTCACGCTGACCGTCGCCCTCGCGGACACGCAGGTGCAGGATGACGCGGGGTTGTTCACGGCGGACGAAATCGCCGAAATCAGCGCCATTTGCGACCGCATTGAAAGCGCGTATCAGGTGGATATGTTCGTGCTGACAAGCCAGGACGTGCCGAGTGGGCAGACGACGGCGTACGCGGACGACTACTTCGATTACAACGGTTTGGGGATGGGCGACGACCGCGCCGGGATGCTCTACCTCATCGACATGCACAACCGGCAGTGCTGGATCAGCACGCGCGGCGTGATGATTGACTACATCACGGATGAGCGCGAAGAGGGCATCCTCGACGCGGGCTGGGACGAGATGCTGGATAAGGAATACGGCCAGTCCGTCATCAAGGTGCTGAAGCAGACCGAGAAGTACCTGAAGCAAGGTCGCACAAGCGGTCAGTTCCGCTACGATGAAGTCACCGGTAGGCGTCTGACCGAGCTCTATGAGCCGGAAAACATGCTGACGGGCATGGAAATTCTCATTGCGGCAATTGCGGGTTTGGCGGTCATGGGCATCTTCATTGCATCCGTGAACGGAAAGTACAACCTCAAGGGCAGCACCTATTCCTACGACCTGAACGGGCTGGCGAACGTCAAACTCAGCCGGAATGACAGCCACTTCGTTCGCGAGCACGTCACCCGCGTCAAGCACCCTGACCCGCCGTCGTCCAGCCATGGTGGCAGCAGTCATGGCAGCGGCACGCATGTTTCATCCAGCGGCGCAACCCACGGCGGCGGAGGACGCAGCTTCTGATGCGCACCGCTCGAAAACAGCAATGCAGCAAGGTTCTGCGCAATACCTTCGGCGTCAGCGGCTTTCGCCCCGGTCAGGAGCAGGCGGCTGACGCCTTGCTTGACGGGCGGGATTTGCTCTGCATCCTGCCCACTGGCGCAGGCAAAAGTCTCTGCTGGCAGCTTCCAGCGCTAATGATGGATGGGTTGACCATCGTCATTTCGCCGCTGATTGTCCTCATGCACGACCAAGTTCGCCACCTGCGGGAGAGGGGCATCCCCAGCGTCCATCTCGACAGCCTGATGACCCCCGCCGAACGCGCCGACGCGCTGAATCAGCTCACGCGCGGTCAGGCAAAGATCGCTTTTCTTGCGCCGGAGAGGCTGAATCACCCGGAGATTTATGCGCTCTGCCGGCAGCATCCTCCCGCGATGGTCGTCGTGGACGAAGCGCACTGCGTGGTGCAATGGGGCGAGGCATTCCGCCCGTCATATCAGCAGATTGGGCAGTTCGTCTCGTCGCTCCCCCGCCGCCCGGTGCTGTGCGCCATGACCGCAACCGCCGACAAGCAATTGCAGCGCGGCATTGTGCAGTCGCTGGGGCTGCGGCATCCGAAGCGCATCGTCATGCCCGTAGAACGCCCGAATCTGCATTACAGCGTCCTGCCGACGGTGCACGTCACAGACGCAATTCTCCGCGCGCTGCAAAAAATTCCAGGCAAAGCGGTTGTGTTCTGCCGACTGCGCGTGCGGACGGAATCGCTGGCAGAGCGGCTGAACCGCGCTGGAATCCCCGCTGCGGCATATCATGCGGGGCTAAATCGCGAAGAGCGAAGCCGCGTGGTACAGGCATATTTGTCCGGGCGCATCCGCGTCGTGACGGCGACATCCGCATTCGGCATGGGCGTGGATATTCCTGACATTCGGCTGATTCTGCACGATCACCTGCCGACGAACATGATTGACTATGTGCAGCAGTCAGGCCGAGCGGGGCGCGACGGAAAAACCGCCTATGCGCTGCTGCTCTTCTCCCCGGCGGATTTGCTCCGCTTTCACACGCGCTGCCAGCAGATTCGTGTGCAGCACAAACACCGCCCATTCACGCAGTATGCCTTGATTCAGCGCGAATGGCGACCGTACCGCCGCGTGCTGCGCTTCTGTCTGCAAGCACCGTGCCTATCGCAGGGAATCTCCGCCGCATTCGGTCAGAAAAGCGCGCCCTGCGGGAACTGCTCAGCGTGCCGGAGCGGCGCAATCGACAAGGAAATCCCGAATATCCCGCGAATGACAGTGCAGGAACTGTACTGCTGGATTTTGCAGCTGCATCGGGATGAATTGCATCGGCAAAATCCACATCAAAAGCAGGCGACAAACGCACAGCTTCGCGAAATTGCGGAGACGATGCAGCTGCCGGAGAATCTGCCCGGACGCGAGACGTATTTCCCCTATCTGCGCGCGTTTCAGTCTCATCCATAAAAGAGCCCCGGTATCATGTGCCTAATCAGGCTGATACCGGGGACTTTTCGTATTATTCCGCGGCTTTCACGGCTTCAAACGCCTGCTCCAAGTCTGCAATAATGTCGTCGATGTGCTCCGTGCCGATGGACAGGCGAATCGTGTTCTGCGCAATGCCCTGATCCGCCAGCTCTTCGTCCGTCAGCTGAGAATGCGTCGTCGTTGCCGGGTGAATGACAAGGCTCTTCACGTCCGCGACGTTCGCCAGCAGAGAGAAAATTTTCAGGCTGTCGATGAACTTGTGCGCTTCCTTCTGCCCGCCCTTGATGTTAAAGGTGAAGATGGACGCGCCGCCGTTCGGGAAATACTTCTCGTACAGCGCATGGTCGGGGTGCTCCGGCAGAGACGGATGGTTCACATGCTCCACCTGCGGATGATGCGCAAGGTACGCCACGACCTTCTTCGTGTTCTCCGCGTGGCGTTCCAGACGCAAGGACAGCGTCTCCACGCCCTGCAGGAGCAGGAAGGCATTGAAGGGCGAAATCGTCGCGCCCGTGTCGCGCAGGAGAATCGCGCGGATATAGGTGACGAACGCCGCTGGGCCGACCGCGTCTGCGAAGGAAACGCCGTGGTAACTCGGATTCGGATCAGCAATTGCCGGATAATGCCCGCTCGCCTTCCAATCGAACTTGCCGGAATCGACGATGATGCCGCCGAGCGTCGTGCCGTGACCGCCGATGAACTTCGTCGCGGAATGCACAACGATGTCCGCACCGTGTTCAATCGGGCGAATCAGGTAGGGCGTTCCGAACGTGTTGTCAATCACCAGCGGAAGGCTGTGCCGATGGGCGATTTCCGCAATTGCGTCGATGTCGGGAATATCGCTGTTCGGGTTTCCGAGGGTTTCCAGATAAATCGCGCGGGTGTTGTTCTGAATGGCGTTCTCGACCTCGGCGAGGTTGTGCGCATCCACGAACGTCGCGGTGATGCCGAAATGCGGCAGGGTATGCTCAAGCAGGTTGTAGCTGCCGCCGTAAATCGTCTTTTGCGCGACGATGTGGCCGTCATCCTGCGCCAGCGCCTGAATCGTGTAGTTAATCGCCGCCGCACCGGATGCCAGCGCAAGCGCCGCAACGCCGCCTTCCAGCGCCGCAATGCGCTTTTCCAGCACATCCTGCGTGGAGTTGGTCAGTCGGCCGTAGATATTGCCCGCATCTGCCAGACCGAAACGTGCGGCGGCATGGGCGGAGTTCTTAAAGACGTAGGACGTGGTCTGATAAATCGGGACAGCGCGGGAATCGGTCGCGGGATCGGGCTGTTCCTGCCCAACATGCAGCTGAAGGGTTTCAAACTTGTAATTGCTCATCGTGATGTCCTCTTGTCTTTTTATGTCGATTTATGTCGATAAGTTTTGAGAAACTGAGGATTTGACCAAAAAATAACCGGGGCTTGTTCTTCGCAAACTCCCGGACAAATGGTCGATGTCAACGACGATATGCTTCGGCTGAGCGGTACGCAAAACGAAGCACCCGACCATACTGCTTTGTCCGGGAGCGTCGCATTCGATTGCCGCACAGTTCTCTCTGATAATTCCGCTTCAGCATCCTGCGCCACCTCCTTGCTTCGTGTTTGCTCAAATCCAACATCATCATACATGATATTCCATACCATGTCAATAGGTTTTCTGTATTTTGCGTGTATTTTGGAATACAAGAAAAGCCGAAGCATTTCTGCCTCGGCTGATACGATTAGTCCAGATTCTCCGAATGGTGCTTGACGCGCAGACGGGTCAGCGCGCGCGCCAACTGCGCCTGCGTTTCCAGATACTCGCGGCGGCTCTGCTTTTGCAGCAGGGCTTCGCGCGCCGCGTCCGCCTTCTGCTGATTGCGGATGCGGTCGATGTCCTCCGGCTTTTCCGCCGTCTCCACCAAGACCAGCACATGGTTGTCCTCAATCTTGATCATCCCATGCGACACGGCAGCCAGACGCGGCTTTTCACCGGGAACGGTGTAGCTGAGTTCGCCGGGGCTGATGGCGGCAATGGCGTTGCTGTGGTGCGCCAGCACACCGCACTTGCCATCGGGCGTCGGCACAACCAGCGATTCGCATTCGCCCTCATAGAAGGCGGACGACGCGGCGAGGATATTGAGCTGAAACGTGTCCATCGCTTACTGCTCCTTCGCGGCTTTGGCTTTGACATCCTCAATCGTGCCGACGTTGAAGAAGGCGGATTCAGGATAATCGTCCATTTCGCCGGACAGAATCGCCTTGAAGCTGCGGATGGTGTCCTTCAGCGGGACATACACGCCCTTGATACCCGTGAATTTCTCCGCAACGTGGAACGGCTGGGACAGGAAGCGCTGCACCTTGCGGGCGCGCGCAACCGTCAGACGATCCTCTTCGCTGAGTTCTTCGATGCCCAAGATGGCAATAATATCCTGCAAATCAGCGTATTTTTGCAGAATCTCCTGCACCGCACGCGCCGTTTCGTAGTGCTCCTGACCGACGATATCCGCCTCCAGAATACGGGAGGTGGATGCCAGCGGGTCAACGGCCGGGTAAATGCCCTGCTCGGAAATCTTACGGCTCAAAACAGTCGTAGCGTCCAGGTGGGTGAACGTCTGCGCAGGGGCGGGGTCAGTTAAGTCATCGGCAGGAACGTAAACCGCCTGTACGGACGTGACAGAGCCGTTGCGCGTGGAGGTAATGCGCTCCTGCAGCTGCCCCATTTCGGTCGCCAGCGTCGGCTGATAGCCAACAGCGGACGGCATACGCCCCAGCAGGGTCGAAACCTCCGAACCAGCCTGCACGAAACGGAAGATGTTGTCGATGAACAGCAGCACGTCCTTATGCTCCACGTCGCGGAAGTACTCCGACATCGTCAGCCCGGACAGCGCCACGCGCATACGCACACCCGGCGCTTCGTTCATCTGCCCAAAGACCAGCGCCGTCTTGGAAATGACGCCGCTTTCCATCATCTCGTTCCACAGGTCGTTGCCCTCGCGGCTGCGCTCGCCAACGCCGGTGAAGATGGAATAGCCGCCGTGTTCGGACGCGACGTTGGTAATCAGCTCCTGAATCAGGACCGTTTTGCCGACGCCAGCGCCGCCGAACAGGCCGATTTTGCCGCCTTTGGCATACGGCTCCAGCAGGTCAATGACCTTGATGCCGGTTTCCAGAATGCTCACGACCGGGCTTTGCTCGGCAAAGGACGGCGCTTGGCGGTGGATGCTCCATTTTTCGGTGGATGCCGGAAGCGCCTCGCCGCCGTCAATCGGGTCGCCCAGGACGTTGAACATACGCCCCAGGGTCGCGTCGCCGACGGGAACACTGATGCCGCGTCCAGTCGCCTCCACCGTCATGCCGCGCGAAAGCCCTTCGCTGGGCGCCAGCATGATGCAGCGGACAGTATGTTCATCCATGTGCTGCGCCACTTCCATGGTGCGCACTTCGTCTTCCACTTGGACGCGCAGTGCTTCGCGAATCTTCGGCAGCTGTCCCTCTTGAAACTCACAGTCCACCACAGGGCCGGACACCTGCACGATTTTGCCATAGCTCAGCATGACTGCACCTTCTTTCTTTTCTGTGCCTTTGCGCCGGAGGATACCTCGGTAATCTCCTGCGTAATCGACGCCTGACGCACGCGGTTATACTGCACCGAGAGCGACGCAAGCATCTTGTCGGCATTTTCCCCGGCGGAGGACATAGCGGTCATGCGGGCGTTCTGTTCCGCGCAGAAGCTGTCCACCAGCGCGCTGTACACGAAACCCGTGATATAACTGCGGATGACGTTGTCCAGCACCGCCTCAACGCCGGGCGTAAACTCAAAGTGAACACTACCCGGCGCGGCGACGGACGCGAAATCGCCCCGGTGAAAGGGCAGAAGGCGCGTGCTGGTCGCTTCGGCGCTCAGGCTGTTCTTCATATCGGTATAGACAATGAACAATTTCTGGAACTCGCCATTGTCGTAGCGTTCCAACAGGATATCGCAGATTTCGCGTGCGCGGTGCAGCGTCGGATTCTGCGCGGGATAGAGGAAGGACTTCTCAATCGGGATGCCCGCCTGCGCAAAATGCTGGCGGCCATATTCACCCACGACGAACAGCTCCGTCTCCGGATGCTCATGCAGCATTTCCCGCGCAATTTTCAGCACATTGTGGTTATACGCGCCCGCCATGCCCTTATCCGCCGTGATGACGAGGCAGGCGTACTCCCCTTCCAGCTTCGGCGCACCCGCCGGCGGATAGAAGTAGCGGCTGTCCACGTCCGGAACGGTACGAAAGATGCGCTTGATTTCGCCTTTGAGCGCGTCGAAGTACGGGCGGGTACGGTTCAGCTCGTTCTTCGCCTTACGCAGCTTCGTGGAGGAAATCAGGTACATGGCGTTGGTGATTTTCTGCGTATCCTTGATGCTGGCGATGCGGCTTTTGATTTCCTTTGCGCTCGGCATGGATTACTCCTTCCTGAAGCGCTCAGCGTTCGCGGCGAGATATTCCTCCGCGATGCGCAGAATCTCCTGCTTCATATCGTCCGTCAGCACCTTTTCGTCTTCCAGCGAACGGCAGAGGTCGGAATGTTCCTGCTCGAAGTGGTCAAGCAGCACATCGCGGAAGTCCGTCACGTCCTTCACTGCCACCTTCGACAGCACATGCCCCATCGCACACACCAGCACAATGACCTGCTGGTGCATACTCAGCGGATGATACTGCTTCTGGCGGAGGATGCGCATCAGGCCCTGCCCATAGTGCAGCTGTTCCTTCGTGCTGTCATCCAAATCGCTGGAGAACTGCGTAAATACTTCCATCTCGCGGTACTGCGCCAAGTCCAGGCGCAGGCTGCCGGTCGCTTTCTTCGTCGCCTTCGTCTGCGCCGCGCCGCCGACACGGGACACGGACAGACCGACATTGACTGCCGGGCGCTGGCCCGCAAAGAACAGGTCGCTTTCGAGGAAAATCTGGCCGTCGGTGATGGAAATGATGTTCGTCGGGATATACGCGGACACGTCGCCCGCCTGCGTCTCGACAATCGGGAGCGCGGTCATGCTGCCGCCGCCGAGCTTGTCGCTCAGGTGCGCCGAGCGCTCCAGCAGACGGGAATGCAGGTAGAACACGTCGCCCGGATACGCCTCACGTCCCGGCGCGCGCTCCAGCAGCAGACTCATGGCACGGTAGGCAATGGCGTGCTTGGAGAGGTCGTCATAGACAATCAGCACATCGCGGCCCTTGTGCATGTAATATTCCGCCATCGCGCAGCCCGCGTAAGGCGCAATGTACTGCATGGTGTCCGCTTCGCCCGCCGTTGCGCTGACGACGACGCAGTAGTCCATTGCGTCGCGCTTGCGCAGATTCTCCACCAGCTGAGCAACGCTCGATGCTTTCTGACCGATAGCAACGTACACGCAGATAACGTTCTTGCCCTTCTGATTCAGCATGGCATCCAGCGCAATCGCCGTTTTGCCCGTCTGACGGTCGCCGATAATCAGTTCGCGCTGACCGCGGCCAATCGGGAACATGGCGTCGATGGACAGCAGCCCTGTTTCCATCGGCGTATCAACGCTCTGACGGTCGATGATGCCGGGCGCGGGTTCTTCCACCGGGCGATAGCCGTCCGCCGGAATCGCGTCTCCCCCGTCAATCGGGCGACCAAGCGCATCCACGACACGCCCCAAGAACGCGTCGCCCACGGGAACACCCGCGGTCTTGCCCGTGCGCGCAACCTTGCTGCCCGCGGAAATATCATCGGCATTGTCAAACAGGATGCAGCCCGTCTCGTTGCGGCGCAGATCCTGCACCATGCCTTTGATACCGTTGTCAAACATGAGGATTTCGCCATACGCGGCATGTTCCAGCCCCTCGACAACCGCAATGCCGTCGCCAATGGACTTGACCGTCCCGACTTCGCTGCTCTTGGCAAGCAGACGGAACTCGTCGATGCTGCTGCGCAGAAGCGGGATGATGTCCTTGCGCGTGTTCTTCGCCACAAGCTGCTCCACCTGCTGGCGGAACTGCTCCATGCGGCCCTTCGCGCTCCAGTCGTAGACCTCGCTCCCCACATGCAGCTGGAAGCCGCTCTTCAGCGACGAATCCTGCTGGATGGTCAGCGCAACATCTTCGCCATACTTTTTCTGGAGAAAGGCGCGGATGCCCTGCTCCTGATGCTCATCCGGCGGCGTGACGCAAAGCAGCGTGGCCGTCAGACGGCTCTGCTTCGTATCAGTCATGGTCATTCTCCTCCTGCGCAGCCTTCAGGAAGCTGTCATAGAGTGCCTTGTCGAACGCGGGGTCGTTTTCTTTGTCCATCAGCTTGCCCGTAGCGGACACAACCATCTGGGCAATGTCCTTCTTCGCGCCTTCGAGCATGGCATTGCGCTCCTGCTCGGCGGCACCGCGGGCATTCTTGAGCAGCTTGTCCGCGTCTGCCTGTGCGCGCTGCATCCGCTCCTGACGCTGACGGTCAGCTTCCTGCCTGTCTCTTATACACATCCTGACGCTGCCGACGATAAGGCTC
>ENA-OYZM01000498-OYZM01000498.1-human-gut-metagenome-genome-assembly--contig:-NODE-498-length-12090-cov-8.442543_pt1 | contig 12090 bp, 19 predicted proteins | sample MGYA00243291_ERZ653477 | MGnify/ENA primary metagenome ERZ653477 (study PRJEB26926, sample SAMN06165024) | human gut metagenome | biome: ENVO:00009003; feature: ENVO:2100002; material: ENVO:00002003... | reverse complement strand
ATAACGAGGGAATTCATCAAAAGCGCTCGTCGTCGTAAGGATTATCCATCGGGCCTTCGCCTAAACCGTCGAAGCCGCTTTTGTCTAATTCGTCCATATCGTATTCGGAATCCCCGTAAAAATCTTCTCCTACGTCCGTACTGCCGTTCTTAGCCTCGAACTCATCGAAAGAAACTATTTGGGCGGGAGGCGTACCTACCGATTTGCTGCAAATAGGAGCATCCAAGTCTTTTCCCGGAACGATCTCACGAAGTTCCATGAAGAAGGCACGTTCGGTCATATAATCGAAAACGAAAAGTAGTTTTTGGTGCTCGTCTTCCAACAATTCTTCCAGTTGAGTATCGGCCATGACATAGCTGTCTTCCTCGGAAGAGGTATCCATCTCCACTAATGTGATCTCTGTCTTTTTACTCCAGTCATCGTCACATATGAAGAAAGAGGTCATTTGATCCTTTGTATAACCTACAGAGTCGAGGATGGCGTTTTGCAAATCCAAGAAAGTAGACTCGGAATCAATCTTGATCTCGCGCTTGAAGTCATCTGCTTCATCTGATAGGATTAGAAATCTAAATAGCATAGTCGTTTAGTTTTATTATCGCCTCAAAAGTAGTAAAAATATGGATATACCCAATATACGTCGCTATAAATAATGAAAGAGGGTGTGCGTCTGATCCCTGTATGGGATTTCTTCTGAACCTGAGGCTGAGATATTAGCGGCAGTTGTCACCTTGAATAGGAATGGATGAACTACCTTAAGGACGGAACGATCCGTCCTGACACCATGGCTCCAGTATAGGGCTTAAAACGAAGCGATGAAATAGAGAGAGGACAGAAATAACGGTATAAGGTTATGAGATAGTAAGTTATGAGGTAGTAGGCTCGGACGGCCTCGCAAAACGAAATGATCTTTTGCTTTACTTTTGGTTTGCTTCCGAAAGCCCGATTTAGGGTTAATGGTTTGCCCGCCTTTACATTTTATATTACTTGGTTTAGCTTTTACCGTTGAATGTAGGAAAGCCCGCCAGAACGCCTGAAAATGGCTCATTCGTGGCGGGCTATTTTTATGCTTGTTCTTATGCTTCCGGCCTTTTTCTTTTTAGAATGTTTAACGGGTGAAATACTTCCAAATAGTTGTTATTTGGTACTTTTGCATCAAAGATATTTCCAAATGGTATGGAGAAGCAAGAGATAAAAGTAGTGCACATACACCTGATTTTTGAGAAGAAAGACTTCTATTTCGGAAGCCTATCAGCGGTGTTTGATACACTGGACGAAGACCGGATCGGCATCAAGAAAAGCACGCTTTTACATGCCGGTTTGACTGATGGAAGTATCAAGATGACCAAACGAGCGCGTATCGTGGTCTCCCATCTTATTAGAAGCAGTCGTTAAAATACTGTTATATTGCTTTTTAAAGGCCGTTGTAACGTCTATTCCCGTGGCGTTGCTTCGGCCTATTTTTTTTACTCTCACTTACAAAAAGACTTACGTTAAAGGCTTACTTTATTTTGTGTTAAAAGGCTTACAAAAGACTTACAAAAACTCGTGTTTTTTGATAGCGTACAAATATATAAGATGTAAGAAAAACGGCTGTTTTGACAAAAAAAGCCGTTTAAGTGAGTAGAAAAAGCCACCTAAACGGAGTTAAATTTCAACTTTGATTTATATATAATAATCTGAAAATATTATAGTTACGTGATATAAGCATAAAAATAAGCCTAAAAACTGCGTGTGTGTCTTGAAATGGGCTATTCAAGGCTAACCGAGCCAACCACAAGTGCGATACCTGTAATTTCATCTACTGGAATATCAAATGGTGGGTATTCCTTATTATCTGATATGGCCCGAAGGTGTTGCATATCATCGCCGGGCATTAGACGTTTTACCAAGATACCTTGCTCTCTTGTTGCGATTACATGGCATTTGTTCCACTGAATAAATTGTGTATTTCTTAATATAGAACAGGCGATCACGTCTCCGGAATTAAAGTACGGGTACATAGATAACCCGGAAACTTCTATCATAAAATCTACCTTGCAGTATTTAAACTTCGGAATCACATAATATTCTTTTACGTCCCTTTCTTCGATCGAGAAATTGGCATTCCCGAAACCGGCGGCAGCAGTTTGAGTTACCAAAGGAATCGGGCTTAATCCATTGCGGGCGGCTTCGGCAAAAGGTATAGCCTCGTGGTCGTTTATAGAGTCAATTTTTGAAGGAGTTGGGGAAGATAGAGAATTGTTATCGCTATTTTTTAGCATCTCGCCTTTGCCTGTTAGTAACCAGTCCGCTGATATATCACTACATTTTGTATATATCAATTCTGAATCAAATGTATTTCTGGCCACCCACGCACTAATTGTTTGTGGAGAAACTCCTAAAATGCTGGCAAACTTCGCCTTATTTCCATTTGTATAATAGCCCAAAATAGCTTCAAGCATCTGTTTTTTATCCATGACTTCAAAAAATAAACTGCGTTTTGTAGAAATAATCTATATTTTGTTTTGCATATATCCACAAACTGTATATATTTGCAGTGGATTAACAATGATAACGGGCGGTAAATATAGAAAAAACGCTCGAGACGGCATAATTAAAACGGTTAAACATGAAACGATATTATTTTGAATTGACAGACGAACATTATAACGATCTGGGTGCATTCATTCCGGACGGTAGCAACAAGCAGGCTGCCATCAACAAGGCAAGGCAATGGATGAAGGATAACGGTGTAACAAAGGCTATGCTGGCAGTCAATAGCATGAGAACAGGCAACCTACTGGATGTGATAGACATAGAATTGAATTAATTAAAAATGGAATATAGATACAGGAGTTTCAAGTTTTGCTATACCGGTGCGGGGAACAAGGCAAGAAGATTGCCGGATAACTGACAGCCAGAAAGACGGGCGGGCGATTAGTTCAGAGGCAGAACAGGCAAAACTTACCCACAGAAGCTATGGTCCCCGGTTCGAATCCGGGATCGCCCACAACAAAAAAAATTAAACAGTATAACGAAATGAAAGCAATCAAGGTATTTATCGACGAAAAGGAACAGTATAAGATGCTGAACCTGATAGAAAAGTTCAACAGCCACGAGGATATAGCGGCTACGGGAACTGGGCGGACGGATTTTGTAGTGGCGGCCAGTGGCGAATGTGCGATGGCTTACGTAAGGGCGGTTCTTGCCGGGAAATTGGATGATTGTACGATTGAAACTATAAAATAAGGAGGAAATATCATGAAAGTGAAAAAGGTAATCGCAAAGAAGGAGTGTGTACGGTTCAATACAGGCGTGTGCCGTGGAAAACAAGAGTTGCTGAAAAAGATAGAAAAGGAATTAAGTGGGGTTCCGGAAACGGCAATATTCCAAAATGTATATATTGGTGGTATTGCCATTTTGGAGAGAAAAACGGTTGGGAAGGAAATAGAATTGAAATACTCAAAGCTGTTCAGGTATGAAGATTTGGTTCCCGGTATTATGACCGCCGGCCAGTTTAAGAGATTAAAGGCAAGAGGGGCTATTCAGGTCTATACATTGCCCGGACCAAACACGCCCGGACAGTATTTTATAAATTTTCCGGAGCAAACAGATACTTCTACTTTTCAATCTCAGGAGAAAAGGGCAGATTTCTATAATTCATTATCCAAAATCAAGAACTCTTGCCTTAACGAATCCTGCAAAGAATCACTTCGCAGAATGATTGAAGAGAAATGCGCTTCCATTACGGATCTTTATTATCAGGAGATTGCGGAACACAAAAGATCTTTTATAGAAGCATCTTCTAAAGCTAAGGAAATTTTATCTCAATATCCTGTTTACGGCACAGCTCCTCATGAGCGTTCCTTTCTTGAATCATGCGATGAATCATTTCGTCGTCACCGTGACGAAATGCGACAACTGAGAGATATTTGTGATACTCTTGGTCTAAGAACCAACCCCCTTCAGGATCGTGTTCTTGGATGTAACGCTCAACGGCATAAAGGCGAGCCTCAAGGCGTATAAGATCCTCGGTAGTATAACCAGTATTCATGATTATTTAATTTTTTGGTTTAATATGCTACAAATGTAGCAAAACTTCCGTGGTTCGGGAGAATAGCGGAAGCCTTTTAAACAGAATAATAACGGTATTAAAAAAGCAATAGAATATGAAACGACAAATAATAATCGACAGCGACGCAAGAAAGAAACTCCAGGAGGCATTTGGAGTTACCCGCGTTACGGTGTGGAAAGCACTCAACTATGAGAGCGACAACGAACTGGCCCGAAAAATCCGCTATACAGCCAAAAAGGAAATGGGCGGCGTGGAAATAAACGGTCCGCTTCCGGGTTTTGATACGACCCACCAAACGGCCGAAGGAACCATGACACAAACATTCGGCCCTCGTGTGAAAATCATATTGCACATGAATACCAACCGGCTGGCGGTATTGGTAGACGGCGAGGTTCGCCGGATCGAAGACGGGCTTACCCTTTCCGAGTTTATGAGCGTGCAAGGTGAGGTTTACAAGCTGGCTCAGTCTTTACAGAATAGTTAAGGAGGTTCGATATGGAATACTACGGGAAAATATTATGTATTTCAAAAGAGGACCTGACAAGGGACGACCGGCCTACTGTCGGAGGTTATCAGATTGATAACACATTAGGACCGATAATGAGTAAAAGCTGTTATGATCAGATGGTTTTTCGCAATAAAATTCGGGTTGTCCGTAAAGGCATAGGCCGTGGTGTTACCGCTTTGATCGCCGTTGAAAGCCTTCCGGAGAAATACAAAAAGATGGTCGAGCAAAAATATGGTGATATGAAGTCTGAAATATTACGCAACTGGTTTGCCGCTCACTGGAGCATCGACGAAAACGCGCGGGTTTTCTTTGCCGGGTATCGGTTGGCCTCCGGAAAAGAACTGGAACTCGAACAGCAACAGGAATACGTGTTGAACGCTTCCGCCATTCGCGCCGTACTGCGGTTGATGGACGATGTAAAGATGAAGCGGGCCGTTATGCAGGGGAACCGGGTTTGCTGGGAAGAAATGGCTGGAGCGATCAATTTCTATCAGTCTGAGTTTGGCCATACGTTGCCAACATCGGTGAACCGCTTTAAAAAGAAGGTGAACGAGTTTAAGGAAAAGAGTTACGCAAGTCTGATAAGCAAGAAGTTCGGTAACCAGAATACGCGCCTGGTCAATATAAAGATTGAAAAATTGCTGGTAAGTATTGCCGCGCGTCCTAACAGGCCTTGGAACACCAGTGTTCACGAAATGTACAACCAGTTTGTGCGTGGCGAGTTGGAAATGTACGATCCGGAAACGGGCGAGATTTACAACCCGGAAGATTATACGGACAAGAAAAGCAACCCGATAGAGTTAAGCCCCTCGACGGTTCAGTATTATTTGACGCTGCCTAAAAATCAGGCTTTGATCGACAAACAGCACATGAGTTGGACGACTTTCATGCACGAACAACGGCCGCACGTCCACCGGGAGAATCCGGGATTTGCGCTCAGTCTGATTTCTTTCGACGACCGCGACCTTCCGCGCAAACTAAAAGACACGAGACAACGCCCGAAAGCCTATTATGCTTACGATGTAGCCAGCCAATGTGTAGTCGGGTACGCATATAGCCGAAAAAAGGATATTGATTTGGTTGTGGACATGTTTCGCAGCATGTTCCGCCTGATAGACCGGAACGGCTGGGGAACCCCGGCGCAGGTGGAAGTGGAAAACCACTTGATGAGCCAGTGGAAAGACGGGTTCTTGAAAGCCGGTGAGGTATTCCCCTTTGTTCACTTCTGTGCCCCGCAAAATTCGCAGGAAAAGCATGCGGAGCAATTTAACGGAGCCAAGAAACGGAGCCTGGAACACGAGCACCAGTTGGGAATCGGGCGTTTCTACGCCAAGAACAAGAAATACCGGACGGAGGCGAAAAAGGTGTTCGACGAACTGAACGACACTTACGAAGATAAGCAATATTATACCTGGGACGAACTGATTGCCGAAGATCAGGAGATTATTCGGCTTTTCAACGAATCGCTTCACCCAAACCAAAAGAAATATCCGGGTATGAGCCGCTGGCAGGTGCTTTGCGAAACCATGAATCCGAATCTGGAGCCTTACGACAAGTCATTCGTCGCCAAATATATCGGCGAACACGTTGAAACCAGCATCCGCCGAAACAGCTACTGCCGGGTGAATTATACTGACTACTGGCTGAGTTCGCCGGAAGTGATCGAAAAGCTGGCCCCTAACAATTACAAGGTGGATGCCTACTACATACCGGAAGAAGACGGGAGCATCAAGGACCTGTTTATCTACCAAAACGGCAAACTGATAGACAAGCTGGTGGATATGGGCAAATTCAACACCGCAGCCGCCGAGCAGACCGAAGAAGACCGACGGATCATGACCGAACAGTTGAAATTCGGAAAGGCTTTCGACCGGATGATGGAGCGGAACGAGGCGAAACCGGTTGGTATCCTAAAGAAAGAGACCGCCCGGAAGATAAAGGAAGCTCAACCGAAAGAAGTTCAGATGCCACAGAATAACGACGATATGGATTTTCTGAACTACGATCCGAAGAACTATGTGAAACGAGCGATAGCCAGTATTTAAACAAAATAATAATCATATTAAAACAGCAATATAATGGAACTGACAAACGAAATCAAGCAGAATATAATCACTGCCATAAAAGACAACCGGGAAAATTACCCCAGCGATAACAAGCACGCTGCCGCACTGGGTATTTCTTCCAGTGTTTACAATTCATTGAAGAAAGGAAAGATTGACCGCATGGTAAGCGATGCCACCTGGGTTTGCATCGCCCGCCGGTTAAATGTTTCCCTCCGCGATGAGATAGAATGGAAAATCGCGGAAACGCCGACCTTCCTGTTTATTGCCGAACAGCTCCGGGTTTGCCAGGAGAGCGGCGTATCGGCCCTGCTTTGTGATTTGGCCAATATCGGGAAAACATTCACGGCAAGGGCGTATGTCAAGACACACAAGAACGCTATCTATGTGGATTGTTCGCAGGTAAAGACGAAATCCCGGTTGATCCGCTTTATCGCCAAGGAGTTTGGCGTAAACAATAACGGCCGGTACTGTGATGTGTACGACGATCTCGCCTTTTACCTGAAAACCCTGGAACGCCCGCTGATTATTCTTGATGAAGCCGGGGATTTGGATTATACCGCCTTTTTGGAATTGAAAGCCCTTTGGAACGCTACCGAACGCAGTTGCGCCTGGTATATGATGGGTGCTGACGGACTTCGGGCAAAAATCATCCGTTCGATTGAAAACGAAAAGATCGGTTACACGGAAATGTTCAGTCGGTACGGAGATAAATTCAGCAAAGTAACTCCGGACGACGGGAAAGAACGGGAAGTGTTCTTGAAAGCACAGGCCGCAATGGTAGTAAAGGTGAACGCTCCGGGGCGAAACGACGTGGCGCAAATTGTAAATCGAACAGGTGGCAGCCTACGACGGGTTTATACCGAAATCGAAAAAATCAGAAGGGAGGCCGATTATGAATAAGAAGATTTACCAGTTAGGTATGGAGCCACAATACGCCGCCCACGTGCTCCTGCTTTGGAACGAAGGCGAATATCCTTGCGATATTCGGGTACGACGGGCAAAGACGGTCGGGCTGATCGTGATAGAGATAGATAATTTGGAATTGGCAAACAAAATAGTAAACGCAACCAGTTGCCAGGTGGCGGTAAAGGAGATAAAAGCATGAAAAGAGCCTATTCACCAAAAGAAGTACAGTCTATGAATATCCCCTGTTTCCCATTCGAGGGTGAATGGGAAGCCGCTTTTGGCCGACCGGATCGGACCGGAACGTGGATCATTTGGGGCGAAAGCGGAAACGGTAAAAGTACCTTCGTCATGAAGCTGGCCAAATATCTTTGCCGGTGGTGTACGGTCGCTTACGACAGCCTGGAAGAAAGTACGAGGCTTTCATTCCAAAACACACTGAACCGAGAACGAATGGAAGAAGTGAACCGAAAGTTCAAAATATTAGACCGGGAATCGATGGACGACCTGAGCGAACGACTTTCGAAGCGCCGTAGCCCCGATGTAGTCATTATCGACAGTTTTCAATACTCCGGTTTGACGTATGCCAGCTACAAGGCACTGAAAGAAAAGCACCGCAACAAGTTGCTGATATTCGTTAGCCATTGCGAAGGCGAAAAGCCGGAAGGCCGGGCCGCCAAAAAGGTGGCATACGATGCCGACGTAAAAATCTTTGTCCGGGGCTTCCGGGCCATCAGTAAAGGGCGTTTTATCACCAAGCCGGGAAACCATTATACAATCTGGGAAGAAGGCGCGGCCCAATACGCTTGCGAATAAATTTACAAACCAATTAAACAGATAACACTATGGACGCAACCATCGAAGCAATCCTGAACGATGCGGTGGAAAAAGCGATGGCCTTTTCAATCCTCGATCAGTCGTTTATTTACAGCGAACTATCCGATCGTTTTTCCGAACTATCGCATACGGCATTAATGACCGAGTACGGGCTAAAAGAGGAGGATTTTGAATGAAAGCACGTAATTACGCCCGGTTTTACACCCTGTTGAACCGCCTGCCAACGACGGACCGGGACGAACTGAAAGCGACGCTGGTAAGCCAGTACACGGGCGGCAGGACCGAGTCGCTCCGGGAAATGACAACGAAAGAGTACGACGCCATGTGCGACGCGATGCAACAGACCGCCGGAGGCTACCGGGCACGGGAAATCTACCGCGAGGAACTCCGCCGGAAACGCTCGGCGGTACTGAGGCAACTCCAGAAGATGGGTATCGACACGACCGACTGGAACCGGGTGGATGCCTGCTGCATGAATCCCCGGATCGCTGGCAAGGAGTTCCGGAAACTGACCGTCGAGGAACTGGAAACGGTAAACATCAAGCTCCGGATCATTCAGCGGAAAGAGAACGGAAAGAATACAGATTATTCACAATTAAATTAACAACATCATGGAAGAGAAGAAACAGACAGTCGAAATGACGGTGGAAGAAAAGCAGGAGTATGAGGCGTTCAAAGCAACGCAAGCCGAAAAGAAGGCGAAGGAACAGGCCAAGCGAAACCGCGAGGCCTACAAGGAACTGGTGGACGAAACCATTGAGAGCGTGATACCAGATTTGCGGCTCATGAGCGAAAGTTTGAAGGCTGTCAAGCAGGGGGTGTTAAACGACTTCCGTCGCGTGATTGAGATGAAGTCGGAAGTATTGAAGCTGAAAAAGGACGGCCAGCGTTCGGACACCTTCACAAACTCCGCCGGAGACAAGCGTATCACCGTTGGTGTTTATACGACCGACGGGTATCGTGACACAGTAGAAGATGGTATCGCCATCGTGAAGGAATATATCGAGGGGTTGGCCAGCGACGAGAAGACGAAAGCCCTCGTAAAAATGGTGCTCCGCCTCTTGGCCCGTGACGCTAAGGGTACGTTGAAGGCAAGCCGCGTCGTCCAGCTCCGGAAGATCGCCGAGGAGACCGGATCGGAGCGTTTCATGGAAGGCGTCCAGATCATCGAGGAGGCCTACCAGCCGGCCATCAGCAAACAGTTCATCCGCGCTGAGGTGAAGAATGAGAACGGTGCCTGGGTGTGTATTCCTTTAGGTATGACGGAGGCATGAGCAAACAGCAACACGCACTATTGATTCAGCCGCCACTCTTCCCGAAAGAGCATCCCCTTGAACGGGTAGAGTTTGGCGGTATCCCCTGCTCTTATTGCCACAGCAATGGTTGGTTCTGGGGGACGGATGAGTTCAGGGAACGCATCAAACAAGAGTGCCCCGTGTGTAAAGGGCATAAACGTCTGAAGGCCGTCGTTACAATCGACTGGCAAGCGGATAAAACCTGTAAATAACAAATAATTTGGAACAGATATGAACAACATCTTAGAACGATTCAGAAGAAAACAGCAAAAGCACCAACCGGAGGCACAGCAGCCAACCGACACGAAAGTTTCAGTACCCAAACGGGAAAAGACAATCCCTCCGCACATCGTGGCTTGCAAAGTCTGCGAAGGCAAGGGAATGAAAGAGGGTGCGATTTGCCCACAGTGTAAAGGCTCTGGCCGGGTAATCGTATCTTGCGAGGTAACAACGTATGTAGCGGCTTATGTGCCGGAAAACAATCAAAAATAATCAATCATGGAAGAAAAAGTTAAAGTTGTAATAGAACTGGATAAGAATACAGTTCAAGCAGCCGCCTATTTAGGTGATACCCAACTCTCTGATGAGTTGTGGAAGCAGATGCTTTCCGAACCTATATCTTTCCCTATGGGAGTGATGGAGGAACAGAGAAAAGAAATGGAATTGGGAATATCAATGGTAGCTATTGGAATTGGTTTAAAAAGAATGGAGGAATTAAAATGAAACGAGTGCAAGGAACCAAAGGCATAGCCCTTTTTGAGTGTATCAACGCTGACCAGAACAAATGGAATGTCCGCTGGGATGTGCAGGACAACCCCGCCGACAAGGAGGGTAAGATAAAAGGTGTAAACTATATGGAAGAGACCTTCTTATATAAACCCGACCTGTTGGATGTAAAAGCGGTTATGTCGATATGGTGTAACAGCGAGGATGTTGTAGTCAGTTTCGTATTGGATGGGAAACGCATTACACTGGAGCAAAACGGTATATTGCTACTGCGCAATCAAGCGGAACAGACCCTGAAGGATGGTGGCACTTCCGTCCCTCTGATAACTGACGAAGGGGTTGTGGAAATCGCACCGGCCGAGGCTTTGTTCATTTCCGGTCGTATATTGGCCAATTACGGGGATTATAACAAGAATATAGCCGACCAATTGGAAACCATCAATAACGCCGAGAGCATTGAGGCCTTGACCGTTATCGATTTTCGTACAGGTTATCCGGAACCCTCTTCCATGACATTGGAGGAGATTCGTGTCGCCATCGCCTCGGCCAAGAAAACGCCGGAGCAGCAAGCCGTCCTCTTCGCCCGTATGACCATCAACAACACTGACATGACGAACAACGACGCGCTTACCCTGAAAGAACTGCGCCCGGAATGGGAAGAGTTCATCGGTAAGCCCCTGAAGGCGAAGTATCGTGTCCGGTACGATGGCCATCTGTACCGTGTGCGTCAAGATATCGCTACCGTTCTTTCAACCAGCCACCCAGCATTCACACCGCCGCTCTCTACGAAGAAATCAACGAGGAGCACGCCGGAACGCAAGATGATCCATCAGCATGGTACAACCCGGCAGTGAAATTACAGTGGAAAGTCAAGCCTCTTTATTTGAAAAGGCTGACAAGGAAACACTACTCGAACAGGAATATGTCGTCGAAACCGTCTGCCGTGATCTTGAGCGTGAAGGATATTCCGTCCAGCCGGTTATTATTCCGGCTTGTTCCGTCGGTGCACCTCACAGAAGGGGCCGGGTGTGGTTTATTGCCCACCGTGCAGACTCAAGGACTGAAAGTGTGCAATGCGGAGGGGAAAACAGTACCGGTCAACCTAAGGTTGCTTCCTACACCAACGGCATCGGAGGGGAAAAGGGGCGGACAAATCGTGGTAGGAAGGAAAATCGTCCGAAAAACCGGAAACGTATTCAGCGCCAAGCTCTCGGATTTGGCAAAAAGTTGTTTGCTCCCAACTCCCGTTGCGAGCGATGCAACAACCGGTGCTATTATTGGGCAAAACGACCAATATGTTACAACGAAAAACGGGACACCACGGAAAATCAATCAAAACGGGCAAAATGGGAGTATCGGCCTTGCAAGGATAGCCCAATTGCTACCGACATCGCAAGCGAGGGACTGCAAGGGGCAATGCCACAAAACGCAAAGTTGCCTACCGAACCATTTCGGAACTTCCCAACTCAATCCCCTGTTTGTCGAAGAGATGATGGGCTTCCCTTTGATGTGGAGTGTCTTGCCGTTTCTTTCTCCAAATGGAGGACAGGGGCAATCAAAGGATATGGGAACGCCATAGTTCCGCAAGTGATATATGAAATATTCAATGCTATCAATCTGATTAATAAATAGATAAAAACGGCATAATATTTGCTGTCTCTTATACACATCTCCGAGCCCACGAGACCGAGGCTGATCTCG
>ENA-OYZM01000493-OYZM01000493.1-human-gut-metagenome-genome-assembly--contig:-NODE-493-length-12184-cov-3.280155_pt1 | contig 12184 bp, 10 predicted proteins | sample MGYA00243291_ERZ653477 | MGnify/ENA primary metagenome ERZ653477 (study PRJEB26926, sample SAMN06165024) | human gut metagenome | biome: ENVO:00009003; feature: ENVO:2100002; material: ENVO:00002003... | reverse complement strand
CCTCGGTCTCGTGGGCTCGGAGATGTGTATAAGAGACAGCCGGTGATGCGTGCGGGATACGTCGCGCATCTGAACGATAAGTAAAATATAAGACACCGTAACACGACACAGGAAAACCGAGCGATATTTCCCGGCCTTCATCCGAAACCGCGGCCGGCCCGACGACGGGCTGTACGACGGTACGGAACGATCCCTCCTTGCCGGGAAAATAGTTGCGGATATTGCTCGGTCCGACGTTTGCGGCTCGGCGATCTCGCGATGCGACGTCCCGCGAATCCTCTGATACGAAAGATCCGTGCGGCCTGTCGCAGAATTTCGGCACCTATTCTCTTTTTACGCTTTACATGTTTGCATGTTCGAAATATCCCTTTTCGAGACGCAACGCAGAGGAAATTCCGTCGGATACGCAATACCGAATTATAGCGATTTCGACATCGGCCGAAGGCCCTGGGTGTTGGAGTCCGTCCGCGGTACGTGCGTGCGGAATTCACACGGGCAGCAGGATCGAGAAGCGGCTGCCCTTGCCGATCTCGCTTTCGACGCCGATCGTGCCGCCGTGCGCCTCGACGAACTCCTTGGAGATGGCCAGCCCCAATCCGCTGCCCTGTACCTTGGTGCCCGGTACGCGGAAATAGCGTTCGAAAATGCTCTTGTGGTAACGCGGGTCGATGCCCCGTCCGAAATCCCGCACGTAGATTTCGACCGCCTTTTCGTGCTGTACGGCGCCCACGATGATGCGCGATTTTTCGGGCGAGTGGTGGATGGCGTTCGACAGCAGGTTGGTGATGACCCACGCGATCTTTTCGCTGTCGACGAACAGTTTCGAGATTTTTTCGGGGTATTCCACCTCGACGAAACAGCAGAACCGCTCGGCCAATACCTGCGTCGCCTTGACGGCGTAGTCGATCAGTTCGATCGGCTTGGTGATCTTGGGCATGAGTTTGAGCTTGCCGGTCTCGATCTGCGTCATGTTGAGCAATTCGCCCGTGATCGAGAGAAGACGGTCGCTGCTGTCGCGGATACTCCCGACCAGCTGCTTCTGTTCGTCATTGAGCTTGCCGAGCCGGTCGTCGCCGAGCAGTTGCAGACTCATCAGGATCGACGAGATCGGGGTCTTCATCTCATGCGAGACGGTCGAGATGAAATTGGTCTTGGCCGAATCCAGTTCCTTGTATTTGGTGACGTTGCTCAGGATAATCAGGTTGCCGACGAACTGTTGTTCGCGTCCGCCGACAGGTGTGATGTAGAGCGGCGTGTTCTCCATTTGGAAGTAGCTCTCCTTGTTGTCGGCGTATATCTTCAGCGGCTCCTTCTCGGCGTCTTTCCTTTCGTCGCAGAGTTCGCGCAGCAGACGGCGCAGCAGGTCGTTGGAAAGGGCGACCTCGGCGGCGTTGCGGCCGACGACCTCCGCTTGCAGATTCAGCACCGCGAGCGCTTCGCGGTTCATGAAGAGGATCTTGCGGTCGGGGCCGAGACCGATGATCGGCTCGTGGAGCGTATCGACGATCGCCTCGATGCGTTTCTTGGCCGTCATCAGGTCGTCGAGCGAACTGCGGCGGTATTCGTCGAGTTTGGCCGCCATGTCGTTGAACGATTCGGCTACGGATTCGAATTCGCGGTTGCCCGTGAAGTCGAGCCGTTGCTGGTAGTTGTGGTTGGCGATTTCGCGGATGCCCTTTTTCAGTTCGTCGATGGGACGCAGCACCAGCCGCGGAAACCATACCAGAATGGCGCCGGCACTGACGACGCAGAGCGCCGCCACGACGATCAGCCACCACATCACGTAGTCGGCGCGTTCCTCGACGGCCGAACTTTTGGCGCGGATGGCCGCCATGTTGAGTTCCATGATGCGCAGCAGGTCCTGGCGCACCGTTTGCAGTTCGGCCTCGGTGACGGGGTCGCTCAGCGCCGCGATATGGCGGCCGAGCTCCGATGTCATCTCCCGTTCGCTGATCTCGGTGATGTTTTGTTGTTGGAGGGCGAGACTCTGCCGCAGGGCGTGCCGCGAAACGGAATCTTCGCCGATGTCGTTGAGCGAACGCAGCATGTCGGCGGCGTATTGCAACGAGTTGTAATTGTCGGCCAGAATGGTTCCCGTGGCGCGCGAAAGCTGCCGCACGTAGCTGACCGACTGGATGCCGAGCAGCACGATCATGGCGAAAAGAATGCCGATGCCCAATGTGAGCCTTCGTTGTATTTTCATGGTTATGACAATATATACAGGTCGATGTTCATGCGCGACAGTCTGCCGATGAGGCGGCGCATCCCGACGACGTTTTTCAACAGCGAAAATAGTGAAAATTCGGGTCGGCCGACGCAGACGATATTGATTTTTTGTTCGCGGCAGATCTCCACGATCGTCTCGACCGGACGGTTGGAGTGCACCTGCCGGATCTGACCGCCGAGTTCGGTGGCCAGATTGAGGTTGTTGATCAGGTAGCGCTGGTTGGCAAGCGGGATGCGGTCGGCGGTCTCGCGGTCGCTCTGGACGTAGAGTACGATGAACGAACTGTTGAGATGCGTGGCCAGACGCGCGGTTTTGCGGATCAGGCGGCGGGCGCGTTTCTCGCTGCTGTCGATCACGGCCAACAGCTTGTCGTGCAGCAGGGCGGGTTTCTCCGTCACTTCGTTTTCCACCTTCTTCTCGACGCGCAGCGCCACCTCCTTCAAGGCGAGTTCGCGCAGTTGCAGGATGTTCTCCTGCCGGAAGAAGTTGCTCAGGGCGGTCGGCACCTTGTCGGGTTTGTAGATTTTACCCGCTTTGAGCCGTTCGATCAGTTCGTCGGCCGTCAGGTCGATGTTCACCACCTCGTCGGCCGTCGCCAGCACGCTGTCGGGCACCCGTTCGTGGACTTCGATGCCGGTGATCTCCTGCACTTGTTCGTTCACCCCTTCGATGTGTTGGATGTTGACGGCCGAGATGACGCTGATACCCGCGTCGAGGATCTGCATCACGTCCTGCCACCGTTTGGGATTTGCGCTGCCCTCGATGTTGGTGTGCGCCAGTTCGTCGACCACGACGATATCGGGGTGGAGGTTGATGATGGCCTGCATATCCATCTCTTCGAGCTCCTTGCCCTTGTAGAAGAGCTTGCGGCGCGGAATGAACGGAAGCCCTTCGGTGAGGGCTTCCGTTTCGGGACGGCCGTGCGTCTCGATGTAACCGATCTGGACGTCCACGCCTGCGTCGAGCAGTTGGTGCGCCTCCTGCAACATGCGGTAGGTCTTGCCCACGCCGGCACTCATGCCGATGTAGACCTTGAATTTCCCGCGGTGCGAGGCTTTGATCAGGGCGAGAAAGTGCTCGGCGCTTCGCCGGGTGTCCTGTGTATCCATAGTTATTACATTCTGAATGAAAATCCTCCGACAAAGTTAACGTCGTCGAGAGCTGGATTCCAAATCAGATTGGTGAAAATTCCGATTTTCATGCCGTCGGCACCCTTGATGTCCCAGGTCTTGCCGGCATTGAGGAAGACGTTCTGCACGTAGAAGTCGCGATCGCCGCAGTTGTAGGTCGTGGCGGCATTCCAGGGCACCATGCCCACGCCGGCCTTCATGTCGACCGTCTTCACCGTGAAAGGATAGGCCACCTCGAAATAGGAAGCATAGGCGCGTTCTCCTTTGTCGTTCCGGTCGGCGGCGCCGAACAGAATCGTGTACCACGACAACGTGAAGGGCAGTTTTTCCGATACGACCCAGCTCGCGCCTACCTCGATGCGGTGGGGGGAATGGCTGTCGAATATGAAATAGCGGTCGTCGTCATGTCCGGTCCAGTAGAGGTCGGCCACCGAAAGCGTCACGGGCCCCAGCTGGTAGGCCAGCGTGAGATCCATCTCCTTGTAGCCGCTGTCGCTGAAATCGATCGACCCCCATGCCGTTACCGAGAAGTTTCCGGCCGTCATGGTCAGCGTGGGCTGCAAGGCCGGGCCCGACTCCTTGACGCCGCGCCAGTAATACGAGCTTACGAGATCGGAACCGCCGCTGAACGATACCCCTTTGTCTTGAGCGGCGACGTGATTCGTTCCAAACATGGCTGCCGTAGCCAATACTCCGAGTAAAATACGTTTCATAAATTTAAAAGATTTCTTCGTTGATTGTTGATGATTCGGGTTTGTTTTTCCGTCCGTGGCGCCACGGAACCCGTTTCCGGGCCCGGGCGTACGCGACGGGAAATAGAGGGTTTGCGCAGTCTGACTTGCGAAAGCAGGATGACCGACAGGGGTCAGATCAGATCCGTAATCAGAAATACGACCAGAAAAACGATCAGTACGATCAGCCACCGTTTGGTCGGTTTATCCAACTTTTTCATAAGTTCCGCACACGCTATTTGTTCTGTGCGGCGTCCAACGCCACATTCAGTTTCAGAACATTGACCTTATAGGTGCCGAAGAGTCCGAGCCACGGTTTGTGGATATTCTCCTCGACGATCTTCTTCACCTCGGCTTCGGACATGCCGCGGGCTCCGGCGACGCGGCGGATCTGAACTTCGGCACCGCGGATCGAGATGTCGGGATCGAGGCCCGAACCGCTCGCGGTCACCATCTCGGCGGGAACCTCCTCGCGCGAGAGGTAGGGGTGGGCGGCGAGGAACGCATCGATGCGCTCCTCCACCTGGGCCAGATATTCGGGATTGTTCGTGCCCTTGTTGCTGCCGCCCGAACCTCCGCCGTTGTAATCCACGTTCGACGGACGTCCCCAGAAATAGACGCTGTCCGTAAAGACCTGGCCTACGTTGGCAGCGCCGACCACCTTGCCGTTATAGGTCACCACGGGAGCCTCTCCGTCGTTGGGCGATGCCACCCATGCCACGAGGCGCAGTACCAATACATAACCGACGAACAGCACGACGCACATCGCCAGCGTTATCTTGATTGAAATCCAAAGATTTTTCATGATTCAAGCAATAAATTAAAAGAACACACTTACTAACATGTCGATCAGTTTGATGCCGATGAACGGAACGATGATGCCGCCCAGACCGTAGATGAAGAGGTTGCGGCGCAACAGGGCCGAGGCTCCGATCGGTTTGTAAGCGACGCCGCGCAGGGCCAGCGGAATCAGCAGCGGAATGATGATCGCGTTGAAGATCACCGCCGAGAGAATGGCGCTTTCGGGCGAATGCAGGTGCATGATATTCAGCGTTTGCAGAGCCGGAATCGAGGTGATGAACAGAGCCGGAACAATGGCGAAGTATTTGGCTACGTCGTTGGCGATGGAGAAGGTCGTCAGCGTGCCGCGCGTCATCAGGAGCTGCTTGCCGATCTCGACGATCTCGATCAGTTTCGTGGGGTCATTGTCCAGGTCGACCATGTTGCCGGCCTCCTTGGCGGCCTGCGTACCGCTGTTCATCGCGACGCCCACGTCGGCCTGAGCCAGCGCCGGAGCGTCGTTCGTACCGTCGCCCATCATGGCCACCAGTTTGCCGGCGCGCTGTTCGCGCTTGATGTATTCCATCTTGTCCTCGGGCTTGGCCTCGGCGATGAAGTCGTCCACGCCTGCCTGCTCGGCGATGTATTTCGCCGTCAGCGGATTGTCGCCCGTCACCATCACGGTCTTCACGCCCATCTTGCGCAGACGCTCGAAACGTTCGCGGATACCCGTCTTGATGATGTCCTGCAATTCGATCACACCTTTGATCTGTTCGTTTTCCGAGACCACGAGCGGCGTACCGCCGTTCTCCGAGATCGTGCGCACGATCTTCTCCACCTCCGGCGAGAAGCCGTTGCCCGCTTTCCGGACGATCGCACGGATTGCCTCCGAAGCGCCCTTGCGGATGCGGGTGCCGTCGGGCATGTCTACGCCCGAACACTTGGTCTCGGCCGTGAACTTCACCATGTGTACACCCACCAAATCGGTCTGGCTGAACCGGAAGCCCTGTTCGCGTCCCAGTTCGACGATGGATTTGCCTTCGGGGGTCTCATCGGCCGCGGAGGAGAGGACGCAGAGCCGGAGAAAATCCTTGGGGCTCACTCCATTGACAGGATAGAACTTGGTGGCTTTGCGATTGCCGATGGTGATCGTACCGGTCTTGTCCAGCAGCAGCGTATCGATGTCGCCGGCGGTTTCGACGGCCTTGCCCGACTTGGTGATGACGTTGGCTTGCAGGGCGCGGTCCATACCGGCGATGCCGATAGCCGACAGCAGACCGCCGATCGTGGTCGGGATCAGGCAGACGAACAGCGAAATAAACGCTGCGACGGTGATGTTGGCACCCACGTAATCGGCGAACGGTTTGAGCGTGGCGCAAACGATCACGAAGACGATCGTGAAGCCTGCGAGCAGGATGGTCAGCGCAATCTCGTTCGGGGTTTTCTGGCGCGAGGAACCTTCCACGAGGGCGATCATCTTGTCAAGGAAACTCTCGCCCGGCTGTACGGTCACTTTTACCAGAATACGGTCGGAAAGAACCTTCGTACCGCCCGTGACCGAACTCTTGTCGCCGCCCGCCTCGCGGATCACCGGGGCCGATTCGCCCGTGATGGCGCTCTCGTCGATCGACGCCAGACCTTCGATAATCTCGCCGTCGGCGGGAATGGTATCTCCGGCGACGCATTCGAACACGTCGCCCTTACGCAGTGCCGAGCTGCTGACGATATGCGACTGTCCGTCCTTCTCGATACGTTTGGCAGGGGTCTCCTCACGGGTCTTGCGCAGCGAATCGGCCTGTGCCTTGCCGCGTGCTTCGGCGATGGCCTCGGCGAAATTGGCGAAGAGCACTGTGGCCAGCAGGACCAGGAAGATCACGATATTGTAGCCCAGCGAACCCTGCGACGTGTTTCCTGTCACGGCGATCCAGACAATCAGCAGCAGCATGACGAACGTTACGACCTCGACGGTGAACATGATCGGATTCTTGATCATCACACGCGGATCGAGCTTGCGGAACGACTCAACGAAGCTTGCGTTTACAAGCTGTTTGTTGAACAACGAATTATTTACTCGATTTTTCATTTTTCAAATCCGGATTAGAAACTTAAATAATCGGCGATGGGACCCAGAGCCTGTGCCGGGAAGAACGAGAGGGCGGCCACGATGATGATGACGGCGAAGGTCATCAGCGAGAAGGTGAACGTGTCGGTCTTCAACGTACCGGCGCTCTCGGGGACGAATTTCTTCGAGGCGAGCAGTCCGGCGATGGCTACCTGTCCCACGATCGGGAAATAACGGCCCATGATCAGGGCGATACCGGTCATGATATTCCAGAACGGCGTGTTGTCGCTGAGTCCCTCGAAGCCCGAACCGTTGTTTGCCGCAGCCGAGGTGTACTCGTAGAGCATTTCGCTCAGGCCGTGGAACGAGGGGTTGTTCAGCCACCCGATTTCGGGGTTCGCGGCGGCCACAGCGGCGGAAATACCCGTACCGACGAGGATCAGGAAGGGGTGCATCAGTACGACCATCGTGGCGATCTTCATTTCGCGCGCTTCGACCTTATGTCCGAGGAATTCGGGCGTGCGGCCCACCATCAGTCCGCTGATGAAGACGGCGATGATGAGGAAGGCGAAGTAGTTCATCCAGCCCACGCCGACACCGCCGAACCAGCAGTTGATCTGCATGTTGAGCATCTGCATCATACCGCTCAGCGGGGTCTGCGAATCGTGCATCGAGTTCACCGAGCCGTTCGAGGTGACGGTCGTCACCATGCCCCACATGGCCGAAGCGGCCGAACCGATGCGGATCTCCTTGCCCTCCATCGAGCCGAGGTCCTGCGCGATGCCCATTTCGTCGATATTGGGGTTGCCGCCCATCTCCTGCGGAACGGAGACGAAGATACCGGCCGTGAAGGCGAAGAGCATCACGCCGAAGATCCAGGCGGCCAGCTTGCGGCGACGGACGTAGAAGCCGAAAGCCCAGGCCATCGCCATCGGGATGATCAGAATCGACCAGCACTCCAACATATTCGTGAAGGCGTTGGGATTTTCGAGCGGGTGCGAAGAGTTGACGCCGAAATAACCGCCGCCGTTGGTACCCAGCTGTTTGATCGGCACGATAGCGGCCGTGGGGCCTTGCGAGATGACCTGCTCCTGGCCTTCGAGCGTCGTGATGGTCTGTTTGCCGTCGAACGACATCGGGGTGCCGTTGATCACCAGCAGGATACCGACCAGAAGCGACAAGGGCATCAGGATACGGGTCGTGCTCTTGACCAGATAGACCCAGAAGTTGCCGATGGCCTTCGTGGTCTTCGCTGCCAGCGCCTTCATGATGCCGGCCATGGCGGCCATGCCGCACGCTGCGGTGATGAACTGGAAGAGCATGATGACGAACAACTGCGTAAAATAGGTGAGACCCGTCTCGCCGCTGTAATGCTGCAAGTTGCAGTTGACCATGAACGAGATGCAGGTGTTGAACGCCAAGTCGGGGGTCTGGTTGGCGTTGCCGTCGGGGTTGAGCGGCAGCCAGCTCTGGCAGCAGAGCAGCACCATACCCCAGAAGAACCAGAAGAGGTTGACCATCAGCAGAGCTTTGAGGAACTTCTTCCAGTCCATATCCTCGTCGGGATCGATGCTGCATACCTTGTAAATGCCCCTTTCGAGCGGAGCCATGAAGTCGAGCCACGTGCGCTCGCCTCGGTAGACTTTGGCAATGTAGCGGCCCAGCGGATAACAGAGCACCACCAGAGCCACCCATTGCAGAATTACGCCTAAAATTTCCGTATTCATTTATTTATCGTTTTACGGGTCAGACAATCAGAATTTTTCGGGTTTAACGAGCACATACATCAAGTAGATGAATCCGATGATACTCAGAATAAGCAATCCTGTAAACATTTTCCATTAAATTTTTTCGAACCAATCCACACATTTGAAATAAAACCAATAGCACAACGCCCCTAAGGCGCAGAGCAGGATGAAAAGTACGATTGCATTCATCGCTTCAGCTTTTTTGAGTTAGACAACTTTTTCACGAAACCGCACATCATGCGATCGAACAGGCATCCGATGCCGCAAAAAAACAGAATCATTGGTATCACCTGCATTTCGCATCCTCCGTTTGGTTCGTGCCGACTTCTATACGAAGGCGGTGCCAAAAAAACGCCTTTTTATTCAATCCGCTTTGGAATAGGCGTTTACGCTCTTTCGCGATGCGCCGAAAAAGAAGGGCGTCCTATCAAAATGATAAGACGCCCTTCTCGGAATGAAACGGTGCGTGTCTACTAGACGCCGTAACTTTCCAACTTGCGGTAGAGTGTCGCGATGCCGATTCCCAGCAGGCGGGCGGCTTCGGTTTTGTTGCCCTTGGCGTATTCGAGGACTTTCAGAATATGATGCCGTTCGAGCGCGTCGAGTGCCAGCGAATCGGGAGGTGCGCCGGCGCCGGCGCGGAATTCGGGCGACAGCGTATCGGCGGAGAGCCGTTCGCCGTCGGCCATAATCAGGCTCCGTTCGACGACGTTGCGCAGTTCGCGCACGTTGCCGTGCCATGTATGGCGTTCCAGCGCGGCGATGTATGCGTCGTCGATGGTTTCGATGCGTTTTCCCATCTTGGCGGCGAACTGCCCGACGAAGTAGCGGGCGTATTCCGCGACGTCTTCGCGCCGCTGGCTCAGGGCGGGCAGCTGGATGCGGAAGACCGAGAGCCGGAAATAGAGGTCTTCGCGGAAGTTTCCGGCGGCGATCTCCTTTTCGAGGTCGCGGTTCGTGGCGGCGATGATCCGCAGGTCGACTTTCGTCGGGCGGGTCTCGCCGATCTTGATGAATTCGCCGCTTTCGAGCACGCGCAGCAGCTTGGCCTGCAATTCGACGGGCATTTCTCCGATTTCGTCGAGAAACAGCGTTCCCTTGTCGGCCTCTTCGAACAGCCCCTTTTTGTCCTTCGTCGCACCCGTGAAACTGCCGGCGCGGTGGCCGAAGAGTTCGCTTTCGAGCAGCTCTTTGGAGAAGGCCGAGCAGTTGACCGCTACGAATGCCTCTCTGGCGCGCGGCCCGGCCTGGTGGATCGCCTGCGCGAAGACCTCCTTGCCCGTTCCGGTCTCGCCGGTGAGCAGTACCGACGTGTCCGTCGCAGCGACTTTGCGCGCGAGGTTCACGGCCTGTCGGAGCGCCTCCGACGAACCGATGATGCGGTCGAACGAATGTTCGTCGGAGAGTTTCGCCTCGAAACGCGCCAGTCGGCGCTGCATCCGCGCCTTCTCCGTCGCACGGCTCAGCAGCGGCAGGATCTTGTTGTTGTCGTCGCCTTTGGTGATGTAGTCGAATGCGCCGTTCTTGATCGCCTGCACGCCGTCGGGTATGTTGCCGTAGGCGGTGAGCAGGATGACTTCGGCGGCGGGTGCGATCTCCTTGATCCTGCCGACCAGTTCCACACCGTTGCCGTCGGGGAGTTTGACGTCGCACAGCACGACGTCGGGTTCGTATTGGCTGAGCAGCCGGAGGCCCGTGGTACAGTCCGGAGCCTGCTCCACGTCGTATCCTTCCAGTCCGATGATGCGCGCCAGCAGCGCACGCAGTTGGGGTTCGTCGTCGATAATCAGAATTTTCGCCATTGCGGTTCGCGTTCTTTGCGGCAAAGGTACGACAAAATTCGAAATTGTCGACATGCTCCTGCGGCGGCCGTCGCGGAATCCTGCCGTCCGGTTGTGGTGTGTGTTTCCGGTCGGAATTGCGATGCGTTCCTGCCGGTCAGGCCGCCCCGTCGCATATCCGTCCGCCCGATCCGGACGGCGTAACGGAGGGCAAGGGTGAAATTATTTCGGAAAAAAATTAACAAAATTGTTGAATGTTTCGAAACTCTTCGTATATTTGCACTGACAAAATTGTTAAATCAAAATGTTAAACAAAGGTAGAATGGGAGAGAAACCGATGCGGAACAAGGAGCAGGCGATTCTCGAAGCGGCCGAACGCGAATTCATCGTCAAGGGATTCGCGGGGGCGCGGACGACCTCGATCGCCGAAGCGGCCGGCGTGACGCACGCCATGCTGCACTACTATTTCCGGACGAAGGAACAACTGTTCGAACGTATCCTCGACGAGAAGATGCGGTTGATGGGCGAATCGGTGCTGGCAGCCTTCGGGCAGCCGGGATTGCCGCTGGCGGAGCGGCTGCGCGACGGAATCGAGCGGCATTTCGATTTCATCATGGCCAATCCCGACATGCCGCGCTTCATCGTCAACGAAGTCTTTTCGCGGCCGGAACGTTATGAAACGATGCAGGCGCGCATCCGTGAGATCGCAGGCGTCCTGATGTGCGATATCCAGCGGGAGCTCGACGCCTCGGCCGACCGCGGCGAAACGGAAAGGATCGACGTGCGGATGCTGTTGCTCGACATCATCTCGCTCAACGTCTTTCCGTTCATCGCCTATCCTGTCATCGAACCGATTCTGGGGGACCTCACGGCCGACCGCGAACGTTTTTTCGCACGGCGCAGGGCGGAAAACACGGAGGTGATCCTGCGGCGGCTTAAAAAATGCGACTCATGAAACGGATCGTTTTACTGTGCGGGTGTCTGCTGGTCTGGGGTTCGGCCGGCGCCCAACTGACGCTCGACTCGTGCCGTCTGCTGGCGCGGAACCATTACCCCGAAATCCGGCGCTACGACCTGGTGCGGCAGACGGAGGAGTACACGCTTTCGAATGCACGGCGGGAGTGGCTGCCGCAGCTGTCGCTTTCGGCGCAGGCCACGTGGCAGACCGCCGTGCCCGCGTTCCCCGATGCGCTGACCGGTATGCTTACCCAGTACGGCGTAGGGATGCCGGGGATGAATAAGGACCAATATAAAGTGCAGTTGGAAGTGACCCAGACGATTTGGGACGGCGGAAAGTCGGCCGCCGACAAACGCATCGCCGAAGCCGAAGCCGCCGAACAACGGCAGGCGACGGATGTCGATCTCTATGCGTTGGAGGGGCGGGTGGACGACCTCTATTTCGGCATTCTGCTGCTCGACGAACGGGTCGCGCAGACGAAACTGACGCTCGGACTGCTGCGGAACAACCTCGACAAGGTGCGTTCGCTGCAACGCAACGGTGCGGCGATGCAGAGCGATGCCGATGCCGTCGAAGCCGAACTGCTGACCGTCGAGCAGCAGCTCGCGCAGGTCGAAGCCTCGCGTGAGAGCTACCGCCGGATGCTGGAACTTTTCATCGGAGAGGAGCTGGCCGGTCGGGCGCTCGTGCGGCCGGACGTCGCGGAGCCCGCTTCGTTCGAGGCCGCCCGTCCCGAACTGGCGCTGTTCGATGCGCAGGCCGAGAAG
>ENA-OYZM01000486-OYZM01000486.1-human-gut-metagenome-genome-assembly--contig:-NODE-486-length-12257-cov-27.315358_pt1 | contig 12257 bp, 9 predicted proteins | sample MGYA00243291_ERZ653477 | MGnify/ENA primary metagenome ERZ653477 (study PRJEB26926, sample SAMN06165024) | human gut metagenome | biome: ENVO:00009003; feature: ENVO:2100002; material: ENVO:00002003... | reverse complement strand
TTTCCCCTCTCGAATTTTTGTCTAAAAAGTGTTGCACTTGACTTGACAATCTACCAAGCCCCAGTAAAATCCCCCTTTCCCAGGGAAAGGGGGCAGGGGGATAGGGATAGAGAATTCGCACTATCTTATAAAAAACAGACTTTTTCTACAAGCTGAAGGCTTTGCCTTTTCTTATGTAGTAATTGTAGAAGAACAGATCTACAATCAGCGAAAGCACCCAGCCTACAGGCCATGACAGCCATATACCGTCAGAGCCGAAGAACGGCGAAAGGATATACGCAAATATAACACGAAGCCCAAGATCAAGGCAGGTGCTTATCATAAACGGGGTCATAACACCGCAGCCTCTTACACTGCCGTCAATTACTATCTTTATGCAGATAAAGAAATAGAACGGGGAAACTATTGTCAGAAACTTACTGCCGGTTGCGATTATCTCAGCGTTAGCCTGTGTCGCAAACAGGTTTACAAGCGTTCCGCCGAAAAGCAGGAAGCACACTACAAAAGGTATCGCTATAACAAGACACATCAGCATACCCGACTTCACACCCGTTTTAACACGGTCGGTCTTGTCTGCGCCTATGTTCTGTGCACAGAAATTAGACACGCTGTTTGAAAGCGTTGAGAAACAGGTTATTGCGAAAGTATTCAGCTTGATAGCAGACGCATAACCGCCTATTACCGATGAACCGAAGCTGTTTACAAGACTTTGCACGAACAGATTTCCTACCGATACAAAACTGCTCTGTAATATTGACGGAACGGAAATACGGCTTATCTGCTTGAGTGCGTCAGAAGAGAATATTTTAGGCTTTTCGGGAGTATCCGACTGTATCTTTCCGACACGTTTTAAAAGTACGAAGAACGCCGCAACGCCTGCCGCACCCTGAGCGGCGAATGTAGCCCATGCAACGCCTGCGACTCCCATCTGAAATACTATTACAAACAGCAGGTCAAGCCCGATATTTCCGAGTGAAGATGCTATAAGGAAAAACAACGGCGTTTTCGAGTCGCCGAGGGCGGTGAATATACCGTTGCAGGCATTATAGATAAACAGAAACAGCAGTCCGAGTACATATACCCTCAGATATATGTCGCTGTCCGCAAATATATCATCCGGTGTGCCGAGCAATGTCAGCATCGGTGAACATAAGGCACAGCCTATCACGGTAAGCACTCCGGCGATTGCCGCAAACGAAACCAGCGCCGTGTTTATCGCCGTTTTCATATATGTATAGTTCTTTGAACCGAAAAGTCGTGCGACAACAACCGATGCACCGACGCTTCCGCCTGTTGCCACTGCCATGAATATCATTGTGACGGGGTAACTTGCGCCTATTGCACCCAGCGCCATATCGCTTACAAAGTTGCCGGCAATAACGCTGTCAACAATGTTATAAAGTTGTTGAAATGCAACGCTGAGCAGCATCGGCAGAGAGAATTTCAGCAGAACGGAAAAGGTCCTGCCGTTAGTCATATCCGTGACCATTCTTTTATAATCGCTTCCTTATCTTTTCATAAAACCTTTTGGAGCGGCTTTTGTCATCCTTCCCGCATAGTCTTTTATCAGCTCCGCAAACTGCAGCTTTTTCACAAATCCCGACGGAATTTCCGAATATCCGAGCAGTGCGCCTTTCAGTGCGCCTGCTATAAATGCGCATATATCGCTTATACCGTCCTGATTTGCGGCAAGCTGTACCGCACTGAGATAGTCATAATGCACGCAGGCACAGTATACGCCTATGGCAAGCGCAGAGTCCGCCGTACTGCCGTTTCCGAGTTCCGCCACATCGGTCAGCGGCGAGGTTTCCTCGTCAAGCAGTGAAAGAGCCTTGTCGAGCGCCGCAAAGCACTCCTCAAAGCCGTCATGCTCCTTGAGTATCTTCATCGTGTTCAGCACCGAGCGTTCAATGGTATTTCCCTTGCAGATAAATGCGATAATGGCAGAAAGACAGCCTGTTGCAAGGTATCCTGTCGGGTGCGAATGTGTAATGGCGGCAAGGTCACAGCCTACCGAGAATGCAAGCTCAGGTTCGCTGTAAAAATACAGCCCCGCAGGGATCGCTCTCGGCAGACAGTCAAACAGCTTGTTCTGATTTATCGGACGGCGCTTCCTGCCGTAGTCGTTTTCGGATTTTATCCCTGCAAGCGTCTGTACAAGCTGTTTCGTGGGATTACGCTTCTTGCAGAATGCGGATATTCCGAGCAGATCACACGGAAAACCTGTTTCGTTGTCGTCAAGTATCCACTGCAGGTCGATTGAAGAAGTACCGCCTGTCTGCGAATAAAGCCACTGCTGAAGCGCAAGGAAAACATAATCCGCACAGTTCGCTTCTCCCGTTCTCAGCCCTGCCGCATCAGCCCACAGTATACCGTGTGCCGTGAACAGCATCATCTGGGTCTCGTCTGATATACGGGCGGTTTTCTGCCGCTTCTCGGGACTTAGCTTAAGTATGCCCTTTTTGCCGTACAGATCCTTGATCTGACTTCTTGTCAATGTCTTTACGGGAGAACCGAGTGCGTCACCTGCGGCGGCACCTACAATACAACCCGAAAACCTTTCTTTCTTGTACAATTTCTTATTTGCCATAAAATCTCCTGCGGCAATGTGCCGCCCCAAACTCCGACCTGCGGCGGGTCGCCGCTGACAATTCCGACCTTGTGAAAACAAGGTGCTTGCCTTAGCTTTGCATAACGGTCGGGAATAAATGATAATTATATTTATAACGCTGTACAGCGTTTCAGTTGTAGAAAAAGTCTGTTTTTTTAAGAATAGTGAAATTTCACTATCCCTAACCCCAAACCCCTTTCCCCCGGAAAGGGGCTGATGTGGGGCTGCCGCCCTCACCCCGCTTGGGGCTGCGCCCCAAACCCCATTTTCAAAAATTATATAGGTTTATCGACAGTCTGATAACGCTGTACAGCGTTTTATTCACTTGCCTGCATTTTTTCGTAGCTTATCATCAGATCCACGAATCTGCCGTAAGACTTCTTGCCGTCAGACTGCCCCTGCGACTTAAGATAGGTATCGTTCACCGTTGTGGCGACAGCAGCGACCGGCGTTTCGTATTTCTTCCAGTATTCGCTGTTTGCTTTAAGCTCTGCGAGTATCTTGCTGTCCGCATAGCTCATAAGTTCGCTGTATATTTCCGCTCCTGCCGCAGAATAAAGCGCATTTGCGGCATAGATAAGAGCATACACCCATCCTGCATATTGCAGATACACATTATCCGAGCCTGTGCAGGCAAGATAAGCAATGAAGTTCGCCTCATCCTCACGCATAAAGCCCTTCAGGTGCGACAGCTCGTGACACACCGTGAACGGTTTGGCAAAGTCCGGCGCATTTGCGTTATAATTTGCCTCTATGGTAAACGGCGCATACATACCGAGTATTTTCATATAAGACATACCCTCTGACGCAATTACAGCCTTTGCGTCCGGATAAAATCCCGACAGGCTGTCATACCTTTCGCCAAGTCGGGTCATAGCATTTCTGCATTCCTTGTCGAGATCGATTTTACCGTCAAGCGAAACCGTCAGCGTTTCGTCCGTTTCTATTTTTCCGGCAGCATCGTTTGCGTTCTTCAGAATATACACGCAAAGATCCGCAAGCTCCTGCGCCGTATATGTTTCAACGGTAAATCCGCTCACCTCGGAAAATGTAAAACGGTTGTAGTTTATTCCGCAGAAAAGCGTAAACACCATAAACACGCTTACCGCAAAGCACACCACGACCGCAAGCACCCTCATCAACAGCTTTTTCCGCTTGCCCTTGCCCTTTACAAAGCGTATCACGGTAAAGACAACGCCGACGGCGGCAAGTATGATAACCGCATAAAGCAGTATCTCGCACAGCGAAAAGGGCAGTACGGATGAGATCCGTCCTACAGTACCCACAAAAAACGGGTATATCGTTGTGCTGTACCACTGCGCAAAGTCTGCCGTGTTCTTCGCAAGCAGTGTGAGAACAAGCGACAGCAAAAACGCAGGAACGGCATAATACAGCCATTTCGGCAGCTTTTTAAAAAATGCTTTGATTGTCGCTGACAATGTTACCACAGCCTTTCGGATCAATACATATCTCTGAGGCTGTCGATAAAAGCGACAAAGTCGTTTCTTGCCGACAACGGCTCGATTATTTCCGCCTTTACACCCAGCTGGAACAGCCAGCCGTAAAAGGTCGGGCTTACGTTTATATCCTTTGATATATAGAAGTTATTCTCGTCCAGCTTGTGCATGGTTATATCCGACCCGAATTTATCCATAACAACGCTTGTGAGCGAGTTGTCGAACCTCAGCTTTATTCTTATTGTTTCCTTGCCTGCGAACATACCGAATATTTTCCGTGTATATTCCGCAAGGTTGAAGTCCTCCGAGATTATCGCAGGCTCATCTGACACCTCAACGTCTTCCATACGGTCAACCCTGAAGTTTGAAACCGAGTTGTATTTTTCGTAAAAGCCTATGCAGTAGTAGTTTTCGTCCTCCCACGCAAGATGATACGGCGACATAGTATAACGTCCGTCTGCATTTCTGAATATCTTTCTCTTTTTTATATCGTAGTTGAAGTAGTGGAAGGTTATCTTTCTGCCGTTTTCAATGGCTTCGTGTATCTTGTTTATGCTGTAGTATATCTTCTTGTTTACGGTTTTTACACGGTTTGCGACAATAACGCTCCGCTGAAGCTCATTTGCACGGAAGTTACTTGTAAGGTGGGCGATCTTGCCGATAAGCGCCCTTGATTTTTCTTCTGAAATGAATTTCGAGCAGGCCACAGCGTCCGCAAGCAGCTGTAATTCCTCAAACTCAAAATCACGGGAGGCAAGATAATACGTTCCGTTCTTATCCGAGCATATATCCATTCCGAGAATGTCACGGAGCGTTTCAATGTCGGAGTAGAGCGCCTTGCGTTCCGCCGTTATTCCGAGCCTTTCCAGCTTTTCCTGTATTCCGGCGACCGTCAGAGCGTGAAGTTCGTCCGATTCTTCACGGAACATTTTTTCGATATAAAGAATTTTCTGCTTCTGGTTGGATGAACGTGCCATAACATAAGTCCTTTCTATTCGTGCTTTATCTGCATTACAACCGATATTACCAGCACCGCAGCAAGCAATGCGGATATTATCACGGTAAAAACGTTGAACGTCATTATAATGTACGGTACAGCCGACATCGCAAGAGCAATGGCGGAAAGCACCGTGATCGGCGTCTGCCGTTTCTTCCCGAAGAATATCCACAGCAGAGAAAGCATAGCCGTAATAGTAGTTGTCACAGCGCATATCATATAGTGGAACATTGCGTATCCGAACGGCGTGACATCGAAATATGAGTAATTTTCAAACCTGAAAATCAAATGACCGTTGTCGGACATCAATCCGTATTTAAGCACTGCGCCGAGCGGCAAAAGCTCTGTTATTATCGCCGCAAGGCAGATAAATAGCCGTATAACACCGAGTTTTTTCATAATATTTCACCTTTAAAGCAGGGAAAACACCCTGCATATCTCACTTCACCCTTACAAAATGTGCAATAAACGACCTGAAATCCCCCCACAACGACGGAATGTCAAATCCGCTGTTCATCAGAAGCTCTGCCGAATAAACCCTTCCCGTCTGCTCGTGCCTGTAATAACAGCCCTTTTCAAGACCCTTCAGCTTTACTCTGTGCAGGAATACGCTCGGCTCCTTGAGAACCTGTACATATTCGAGGAGCGTTTCGCTCTTGTCCTTTGCGACAAACTGCCATGCGTCAAAGCGGTCGTTTGCGAACGGATCGCCGATTCTGTAATAATCGCCCGTTCTCACAAGCGGATTGTACTTGTTGAATTCTTCTATCTGTTCCTTTATCGCATACTTGTCATCGTCCGAAATCTTCGTAACGTCAAGCTCATAGCCGAACGTACCCGACATCGCAACGTGTCCTCTCGTTTCAAACGGAGTGATCCTGCCTACACAGTGGTTCGGGCTGTCCGAAACGTGAGCGCCGAAGCAGGAGCAGGGATAGCACATAGAAGTGCCGTACTGTATCTTGAGCCTTTCTATAGCGTCGGTATCATCGCTTGTCCATATCTGAGGAGAGTAGTAGAGCATACCTGCGTCAAAGCGTGAACCGCCGCCAGCACAGTTTTCAAGGAGCAGGTCAGGGAAGTCTGTCAGCAGTCTTTCCTGCATTTCATATACGCCGAGGACATATCTGTGCCATATCTCACGCTGTCTTTCGGGAGGGAATACCTCGTTGCCGACCTCGCTGAGCTGTCTGTTCATATCCCACTTTACATATTCTATGTTTGCGCTTGAAAGGATAGCCTTCATCTGCTCATAGATATAGTCACGCACTTCTTTTCTTGAAAAATCAAGTACAAGCTGACTTCTTACAGTTGTGCGGTGTCTGCCGGGAATGTGTATGCACCAGTCCTGATGCTCCGCATACAGCTTGCTGTCAGGGCTTATCATCTCAGGCTCGAACCATATACCGAACTTAAGACCTATCTTGTTTACCTCGTCTACAAGGTGCTTAAGACCGCCCTTTATCTTGTCCTCGTTCACAAACCAGTCGCCGAGGGAAGATCTATCATCGTTTCTGTGACCGAACCAGCCGTCGTCCATAACGAGCATCTCGATACCGGCTTTCTTAGCCTCTCTTGCTATATCAAGGAGCTTGTCCGTGTCAAAGTTGAAATATGTCGCTTCCCAATTATTAATAAGTATAGGACGGCGCATATCCTTCCACTTTCCTCTGATAAGGTTGTTCCTCATTACATCGTGGAAGTTTCTCGACATCTGACCTAAGCCCTCGCCGGAATAGGTCATGATGACCTCCGGTGCCTGAAAATCCTCACCCGGCTCTAAGTGCCACGAGAAGTCATACGGATTTATACCAAGCAGAGCCCTTGTCTTTTCATACTGACCTACCTCTACCATTCCTAAGAACGAACCCGAATACACCAGAGCAAAGCCGTACGCTTCGCCGAAGTCCTCTGTTGCGGTGTGGTCGCACAGCGCAAAGAAGTTGTTGTGAGCGTGGCTTGTAGCACCTCTGTTGGAATCTATCGACTGCTTGCCGAAACGTATAGGAAAACGCTGTACATGGCGTTCTCTTGCCCATGTTCCGTGCAGTGTTATCATATCGTAGTCCATTCTGTCAAGATCAAGGCTCATTGATATGATACGGCGCAGGTCGATAGCGGCAAGACCGTTGTTTTCGACCTTTACGCTTCTTGTAATAACGTCAAATTTCGGGAATACGCTGTACATAAGCGTAATATCAAGACCGCTGTGCGGATCGTAGCAGAACACCTCAAGCGTCTGCGCCTCATCGTCTGCGGCATATGTAGCAGGAAGCCCCTTTAATTTCGGCTTGCCGTTTGAAATTCTGTAATCCTTGTAGTAGCATTCACAGGCGGACATACCGTTTATATCCATTACCTGCATTGCCGGCTCTCTGAAATCCGCAACGCCCGATGTCGGAAATTCGATAGGCGCACAGTCAAAGCTGTGAGGGCCCATAGCATCGTGTACCGCAGGCACAAACGGCTCGTCATTCGGTATGCGGAGCATATGAGTTATATCCGTTTCCGGAATATAACCGCCGTAGTACAGGTGGAGCAGGTTTCTGCTGTCGGTGATATGGAATGCGTAGCTCGATTTTTCCGTGTCGAGTTTGAATACACGCTTGTTTTCGTCAAATACGATAGACATAATTTTTCCGTCCTTTTAATTTTTCGGGGATACGTTCAGTTCCCATATACAATTAATATAACATATTTCACGGCTTTTCTCAATCCTTTTAAGTAAAATTTTAAGCATTTTTCATTTTTGCCGAACGATCCCCAAGCAATCCCCCAAACAATTCCGTTGTATAAGAGATAAATTATCAGTCTGTCGAAAAAGCTCTTGGCTATAAAAAATGGGGTGTCGAGTGTTGCTTGCTCTGCTGGTTTTGCATCGTGCAAAACTTTTGGCAAGCAACCAAAGCATCCTTGCTTTGGGGCGGAGCCCCCGTACAGGTCGTCAGCCATTTGTGCCACTGCATCTGTGCATTGACAGCCATTTGTGCCGTTGCATCGTGCAACGGCTTTGTGCTGCTGTCATTATGCGTCCTTGCATAGTGGCTTTGTGTGGCTGACTGCAAGCATCCTTGCTTGGACTAGGGGCGGTAGCCCCACACTCAGCCCGGCACGGACGCCGGGCGTGTATGCCCAAAGGCTCTGCACGATGCAGAGCCAACTAAGCATACACAGCCCTTCACCACGGGGAAGGGGTTTTCGGCAAGGATGCCGAAATAAGGACACACCAAGCTTTAAGCATGGATGCTTACAAGTGGTCGAACAAAGTCGGTGCAGGACGCACCGACAACAAACGACCACGATCGCAGAGACGCAAAGCCATCAGAGTGTCCTAAAGGGGATAGGGATAATAAATCAGAAGTTAATTTCAAAAACAGGCTTTTCCTATCCTATAAGCTGAAATTACAAAACTGAAATTACAGCACCCTCCCCCCACCCTTTTTATAACAAAAACACAACATAATTTACTGTTAATCTCAAATTTACTTAAATTACGCCCTTAATGCTGTGTAATGCCGTGAGTTTCAATAAATTTTCACATACATTTTAGGCATAATGCACATTGACATTAAAAAAGTGAAATGTTAAAATAGGTGTGTAAAGTTACATAAGTGTGTAACAAAACGAAAATAAGTTTTATAGGAGGATTTTTCCAATGAAGTTAAGAAAAATCATGGCTGGCGTTGTAGCTTCTGCTCTCGCAGCAAGCACATTAGCCGTAGCAGCAAGTGCTCAGTGCCTCACAAAGATTGAAGGCACAGAAGCAGCATTAAGCACAGGTACAGGCGCATGGCTCATTCAGCTCTATAACAAGGGTAATGAAGCTGAGGGCAAGCCCGCAACTAAGCTCGACATCGACTACTCAAAGATCGCTGCTCTTACATTTACTTTCCAGGTAAATGAAGAAGATAAGGAACTGTGGGACGGTACGATCGGCGGTTCTGTTGTATTCTCATGCAACGGTGAAAAGCTTGGCGTTCAGAACGATCCTGACGCTGCAAAGGCAGCACTCTACGATAAGTATAACTGGCCCGGTTGCGAATTCTGGGGCGTTCTTGACGAAGAGTTACTCGGTCCTGTAGGCGAAGGCTCTACATTAGATGATACAAAGCCCGCTAAGACAGAAAAAGTCGGTGATTACACATATGCTGTCACAAACGATCAGCTTGTTAACCCCATCGCAGCAGGCGACGTTTCTTCTATCGAAGATATGGGTTGCATGCAGGTTGGTCTTCAGGAATGGAGCAGCGGTATCGCAGCAGTAACAGTTATAAAGTGTGAAGTTAAGGATGCAAGCGGTAACGTTCTCGTTTCATTCGATGAAAAGGGTGTTCCCACAATCGGCGGCGCTTCTGATACAACTCCCGATGATACAAAGGCTCCCGATGACTCTCAGGCTCCTGCAACAGAAGCTCCCGCAACAACAGGCGATTCTACAAAGCCCAACACAAACACAGGTGTTGAGAGCGTTGCAGTAGTAGCAGGCATCGCAGTTCTCGCTACAGGCGCTGTTATCGTTGCTAAGAAGAGAAAGTAATTTCGGCTTTAAGCAATAAATAAGCAATTTATCCCCCGCAGTTTTCTGCGGGGGATTTTTGTCGTTTCTTTCACATCCGCACTATCCCTCGAAAAGCACTACCACACTCGCCGTATAAACGCTCTGCCTGTTTCGCATCCGCACTATCCCTCGCCTCGCACCACCCTTGCCTCCCCTCGAAAAAGGGTGAGGTTCTGTTGCTCGGTCAAGCCGAGCAACTATGGTGGGGATTGCTTCCCATCTGCACCATCAATGAGATTTTCCACACTATCCCTCGCCTCTCACCAACCCTCCCGAACCCGCACTATCCCACGCTTAGCACCACATTCTTGGCTCCCTTGCCAAAGGGAGCTGGATTGCGACAAGGCTATTTCTTATTATAAATTGCAACATTCTGCGATTTCATCAACGTTAATATTCGCTCAGCCCTATCTGTCGCAAGACTGAGGGATCGCCCACCAGACTTTCCATTCCCACAACCATTGTAAAAGGACAACAATCCCATTGCCTTGTACTATCACCCTTGCCTCCACTCGAAAAAGGGTGAGGTTCTGTTGCTCGGTCAAGCCGAGCAACTATGGTGGGGATTGCTTCCCATCTGCACCATCAATGAGATTTTCCGCACTATCCCTCTCGCTTTTCGTAGGTTGAGCGTCTGTGTGTGCTTAGTTGGCTTTGCGTCCATTGCAATCGTGGTCGTTTGCGGTCGGTGCGTCCTGCACCGACTTTTTGCGACCACTTGTAAGCATCCGTGCTTAAAGCCCTTGGGCACACACGCTAAGGCATCCTTGCCTCTTTATGAACGCTCTGTTGGCTTTGCGTCCTTGCAAAGCCTTTGGGCGTTCATTTCAGGCGTCCTTGCCTTGCTTGCCCCTCCCGTTGCATCGAACCTCTCCATCCCCACAACCATTGTAAAAGGACAACAATCCCATTGCCTTGTACTATCACCCTTGCCTTTAAATGAACGCTCTGTTGTTTTGCATCCGCACCAACCCTCTCAAAAGCACATCCATCCCTTCGCCCCTCACCCCTCAATTTCTCATTATTCCCCATCCAACATTCATTTCCTCCCTGCATACCCTTGACAACTTCCGCCGATAATTCTATAATAAAAGCAGTAACTTCCATATCAATATAAAGGTGTGATGTAATGAACTTCAAATGGGATAAAAAATATCTCTACTGGGGAGTGACCGCATTCCTCGTTATCGCCGCAGCTATCGTGTTCTTCCTCGGTCTGTCACAGATTAAAGAAATACTCGACAACATCTTCTCGTTCCTGTCTATACTGACACCCGTCCTATACGGCTTTGTTATAGCATATATTCTCTGCCCGATAGCGACTTTCATCGAAAAGCCGTGCCTGCGCAGATTGTTCTATACAATACAGGACAAAAAGCGTGAAAAATTCGAGCGTGAACACCCCGGCGAAGAACCGCCGCCCAAGACCTTCCCCGTCCGCAAGGTCGCAAGAGTTATGAGCGTGGCTATAACTATGATTCTTGCCCTGCTTATACTCACAGGTATAATCTGGGTACTTCTCCCTCAGCTTATCGACACTATCACTATGCTCGTAAACAATATGCCGACATACGTTACGCAGATAAGCGACTGGGTATCGCAGACCCTCAGAAACTACCCCGAGGTAGAGGCTTATGTCCTCCAGTTCACCGGCGGCATTTCCGATATGCTCAACAGCTGGCTGTCAACCGAGCTTCTCCCTCAGATGAACAATATATGGAATCTGATTTCGTCCAACGTCATGAACATAATCAGCGTGTTCATGAACCTCCTGCTCGGCTTCGTTATCGCCATCTACTTCCTCAACAGTAAGGAGCTTTTCGCCGCTCAGTTCAAAAAAATCCTCTACTGCCTGTTCAAGCCTAAGGTCGCTACAAAGATTATCAACAGCACCCGTGAGGTAAACAAGTCCTTCGGTCAGTTTATCACAGGAAAGATACTCGACAGCTTTATTATTGGTATGGTCTATGTACTGCTTATGAGCATCTTCAATATGCCCTATGCCGTACTCTGTGGCGTTGTTATGGGTATATTCTGCATCATTCCCTATTTCGGACCGTTTATTGGATTTATCCCGTGTATGCTGCTGCTCGTCCTCGTTGACCCGATCCAGTGCATCTATTTCACCATTATGGTCGTTATCATCCAGAACATTGACGGTAACGTCCTCGCCCCGAAGATTATCGGCGACTCGACCGGTCTTTCGAGCTTCTGGGTCATCTTCGGTATGCTTGTCGGTCAGGGCTTGTTCGGCTTTGTCGGCCTTATCATCGGCATACCCCTGTTCGCCGTTGTATACAGCTTCACAAAAAACAGGGTCAAAAAACGACTCGAAAAGAAAGAACTTCCCTCCGACTCAAACGTGTACCGTGACATCGACCATATAGATGACGAAACAAACGAGCCGGTCTACTTCCCTCACCCCCCTTATATGAAAAAGGAAAAGGAAAAGCACGAGTTTAAAGATATAAAGAAAATCTTCGTCAAGAACAAAAATTCCGACAGCAAAAACACGGATGACAAAAAGCAGAAATAATGTTATAATTTTGCAGGCTATCAAAAACTATACAATTTTAAAGTGGGGTTTGGGGCGTAGCCCCAAGCGGGGTGAGGGCGGCAGCCCCACATTCAGCC
>ENA-OYZM01000473-OYZM01000473.1-human-gut-metagenome-genome-assembly--contig:-NODE-473-length-12504-cov-4.714033_pt1 | contig 12504 bp, 3 predicted proteins | sample MGYA00243291_ERZ653477 | MGnify/ENA primary metagenome ERZ653477 (study PRJEB26926, sample SAMN06165024) | human gut metagenome | biome: ENVO:00009003; feature: ENVO:2100002; material: ENVO:00002003... | reverse complement strand
CGAGATCAGCCTCGGTCTCGTGGGCTCGGAGATGTGTATAAGAGACAGGTTGAAGCCTATGAAGAACGCAAGGCACCGGATAATTCAGCTGAAAAACCGGCGGTAAAATCTATCAATTCCGACTATTTCAAATCGCTTACAAAGGATAATCGCTCAATAAGTGTTGAAACAGCAGAAGTCGGAAAGAAAGTTATGGAAAAGCTTGAAGATAAAGGCATACAGTATTCCGCTGTGGAACGCAGAAACAATTCTATTGCGATTACCGTTTCCAAAGCTGACGAAAATGCGTACAAAAACATTTCCGATTCTGTAAAATCAGAAAGAGCCGTACAATTTGTAAATCCAGACTTCTATAAGTCACTTCCAAAGGAAGAACGTTCCACACAGCGTATGTCACAGGATAAAGCTGAAAAGACAATGCAGGAACTTGATAAGGAAGGCATTGCGTATTCAGCTGTTCTGAACGGTAATAAATCAGCTGTTACCGTTGAAAAGAAAAATACTAAGGCTGCATATATGAGCAGAGCAAGTCTGAAACGTGAAGCTCAGCGTATCAGCAATAAGGAAAAAGAGAATAAAAATACGACTCAGACTAAGAAACAAGGTCTTGAACAGTAACGAGGTGAATCTATGGAAGTACATGGCAACAAAACGTGGAACAATGCGACAGACAATAAAGATAAAACGCTTGTTCCTATGGCTGAAGATACATTCAGGAAAATTCAGCAGCGGCTTGATAATTCGGGTATAAATTACTTTTCATATTCCAAAGACAGCAAGACTGTAATGGCAATAAACGACAAAGACATTGACTGGCTGAAAAGCCTTATCGGAAAAGATGCAAATCGAATGGAGATACGCAAGTCTGATGTTGCGTATACTCCTCCGCAGAAAAACATCATCGGAAATGCTGAATACAGATATATCCCCCAGAAAGAGTATATTTCCCTTGACAGCGATACTGCTCTCAAAATGGCTGAACTTATGGAAAAACAGAATATTCAGTTTTCCGGCAGAGTTTCAGCACACGGCAAAACTACGCTGACGGTAAGTCATTCAGACCTTGAAAAAGTTAAAGGCATACAGGGTAATGTCATTGCTATGCGCAGACAGTTTGCAAAAGATGAAAAGGCTGATGAAATTATCGGCAACAAGGCTTACAGGGATATTAATGAAAGGCACTATTTCCATTCAAAGATGAAACCGGAGGAATACAAGGAAATACAGCCTTTCCTTGAAACAAGTGCAGAATACAGCGGTCTTATCCGTGACGGCAAAGTTATCTTTACAGTAGAACAGAATGAAGCATCTCAGTTCTACATGGCACTTGAATCAGCACACAGAGAAGCTGAAATATACAGTGACCTTGCTGAAAGCGGACTGGGAGAAGAACATATCTCTCAGATGAAAGATATTATTCATCAGGCAGCTGTGGAGGATATACATATCAGCCTTGACAATTTCTTTGATGAAAGATACAGCGATGAACAGTTTTCTGAAATGATAAAGCTGACAGAAAAATATATTGCACAGTCCCCGGCAGAGCGTATGGGCAAAGAAACTGTTCTTGAAGATATGCTGAAAGCAAAGCATAACTTTGACAGAAACATTGAAATGGACGAATATTTCTCGGAACATTCGTACAGTGATGAGCAGAAAGCACTTATCACCGATATGTTCATGAACAATGAATCGAGAACACTTATTGATGCTATTGATGAATCGTTTACTCCCTTTGATATTCAGCAGTACAGCCGAATTATCCATAATTATAATGAACCCGGTGATGTGACAGATTTCCTGAATAATCATAGAATGCTTGCTTCACTGCCTTTTGCGGACAGATATGCAGATGAAATTGAAGAAATGAACTCTTTTCTTTCTTCAAATGAGCGTATCATTGAAACAGCTGCAAAGGGTGATTATAACGAGTATCTCTATGCTTTCAATGAGGAATTTGTAAACCATGTACTTTTGTCTGACAACAAAAATTTCTCAGACAGCTTCTTTACAAATTTTAATGAGCTAAATATTGACTTTACAAACAGTATCTTCGGTGAACTGAAAGAAAAGATATTTGATGAAACCGAAAGACATCATGAAAAATCTGAACCTGTCAGATCGGATTCCATTTCATTCAGTTATGGCAAGGATAAAGAATGGTTCACTGAAAGCAGTATCCTTGCAGATTTTGCAGAGAAAAATCCGGAAATATCCTTTGCTCTTGCAAATGCTGTATTTGAATATCTGGACGAAAAACAGCATACAGAAAGAAATATTCCTGAACTTAATGCAGGGTGGTATAAGAAAACGGATTTTGTTATTTCGGGTGTTATCGGTGGTGAGAATTTCAATTATGAGGGGCGCTTTGACATTGGTGACGGAAAAGGCACAGGCGGAGGCAGTCTTATTGACCATATTCGTGACATAAATCAAGGTATTCTCGATTCTGAACGTTATCCGTACAATACTCCTGACAGCAAAGAAAAAGCACAGAATACACTTGATATATTGATTCCATTCCTTGAAACTCATTCTCAGTTGACTGCCGAAGAAATGAAGATACTCTCTGATTTCAAGGCAGAAAATCCTGTCAGAACAGAACCTGAATTAGAACCACAACAGGAATTCAAAATATATCAGATGAAATCGGGAGAAGAATATCATTATAACCGTTTTGAATCCCTTGAAAATAATAAAGGCAAGATAAATATTGATGATTATGAAGTAGTATATTCAGGATTTATGGACGAATATACAGGAAATACCCTTGCTGAGAAACTTGAAAGCATTTATGCAGAGTTTAACACACACTTGCCTGATAATTACTTCGGTCACAGCCTGTCAATGTCAGATGTTATCGTAACAGATGATAAGGCGTTTTATGTTGATACTATCGGATTTGCGGAGTTTCCAGAGTTTTTCAAGGAAAAAGAAATAGTGCTTTCAAATGATGAACATGAGAAGTCAGAGCCTGCCGTTAATATTCCTGAACAGAAAAGAGAACCCGTGGACAGAGGTCCGGTCACAATGCGTAAGGTCGGTGATTTCTATGAGATGTACGGCAAAAACGCTGAGATCGGTATGGAAGTCCTCGGTCTGCATAATACCCCAAAGAATGGCAGCCCTATGGTCGGCTTTCCCGATCATGTCAAAGACGAATACTCAGCAAAGCTGGGAGAAGCAGGATATACCGTGCTTATTGAACAGGCTTTTGAGCTGAATCCTCCGAAGCGTGAAATACAGCAGCTGACCACTCTGCAAGATGTAGTGGACAAATATTTCGGTTCAGACTGCGAATCTGCTGAAACAGATAACGGCACATGGAAAATTACAATTGCTGATAATGAAAAGGCAGGTGAAGTATTCCATAACGGTGAGCCTGTCTGCGGTATCTATAATCGTGGTGATAGAATGGAGGTAGAGCCTTATGATAAATTAAGCTCTATCCCCAAAATGGTTGCCGATGCTATGCTGAAGCACAATCCCGACAAACCTGTGGATATTGCAGAATTCAAGCGAGAGTTTGAAACTCCGCTTGATAAAGCAAAGTATCTTATCAATAGTTTCTGCGAAGCTGAATATGACAGCGAAGCAGATTTTTCCGATCTCCACAATGTCGGTATCGCTTATACAACTCTGACTGATGATGAGCTGCCCGTCCAGGTTACGGCTGACCTTATCGACTTCAAAATCACTTATGAATTTAATGGTGAGGTCTACAATACCGAACAGTATGACAGCATTGATGATATGATTAAGGACGGTCTGACAGGTCTTGACTTTGACAGCATTATTTCCGTTCCAGATGAAGTCATTGACAGGCATACCGGAGAAATTGAGGACAGGAATGATGTTTATCATTCAGCAAGTAAAGCAGCAGAGGAAACTGAACATAATAAGCCTGAAAGAACTGCCGATGATATTACTGTTGGTGACAAATATCTCTTAAAAAGTGCATTTGATGAAAAAGAAGTAACTGTTACTTCTATGAAAGGTATTTACCCCGATGATGTGGGAATTACAGAATATCATAAATCAGGTGATATGGAGTATGAAACAACGTCCAATATCGACAAATTCAAGCTTAACAGGGATGGAGAATATCTTGGAAATGTAAATGATATTCAGTATGAGCATGAAAAGAATCTTGCCGAAGAAAAAACACCTGAATCTGTTAAAATGACAGTTTTTCATGGTACAACCCGCAATTTTGATACTTTCCGACCTGATTACAGGGGTGCGATATGGACAGAAACAGATTTTGACATTGCAAAAAAATATGCAGGAAATGTGCCTGAAAGCAATGTTCTGACTTGTGAAGCAGAATTGAAAAATCCTGCACATTTCACTTTCGGAAGTGCTGAAAACTGGGATATAGACCAGACAATTCGTGAAGCAATGTCAAAGGGACATGATTCTGCGATAATTGATTTCAAGTTTGCAGCCGGAGAAAACCATTTCTATCAGTATATGCTGAATAATCAGCCTGATACTTTAGCATCAGAGTTTTTCAATAATATTATGGGTGTAAGCAGTGCTGACGCACTTGAAGGTGAAACTATCGGCGAATTTGCAAAGCGTATGGCTGAAAATGATAACATAATCCATAGCTATGTTGCAGTTTTCAATCCTGATCAGGTACAGATTATTGACAGAACTTCTGTATATGAAAAAGAGGAAACCGAACTTGATAAGGCAAAGAATTATATCAATAATTTCTGTATTGACGAATACAGTGCAGAAGCAGATTTTTCTGACCTTTCCAAAATTTCAATTGCCTATACAACAGATGAAGAAACAGACCTTGAAATACAGGTATCAGCAGATCTGGAAAAGTACAGACTTATTTATGAGTATGACGGCAATGTTGTTCGTGATGAGCAGTATAATTCTCTTTCTGAGATGAATGAAAACGCTCTTTCTGTACTTGATTACGATGACCTTGTATCATTTTCAGAAGATGAAAAAACTGTTGCGAAAACAGACAGAACATCTGATGAGCGTACCAATGAAAAAACAACAAATGACATTGAAGAAGATGTACCATTGTTTGCTGATGCAGATGTTATCGAAGAAATTCAGAAAAGTGAACGTGCCGAAGAAAACAAGCCGTTTCATAATACATACGGCGAACAGATGTCACTCTTTGGATTTGAAGAACCTGTTCAGAAAAATATAAAACCTGAAAGAAAATCAGAACCAAAAGCCAAACAGCCTTCACAGCTGTTTGTTGGTGGTATAAATACCATGTCAGCTCTGCATGATGAAATATTGCGTGGAAGCGGATTTCATGGCGGTAAACTTCGTATACAGAAATTCTATGATGAAAATACGCCTTCCACTAAGGAATTTGCAGATTTTCTCAAAAAAGAATATGGTGTAGGCGGTCATTCAGCTGATGATCCTATTGCTTTTGTAGACCATGATTCCAAAGGTATTCAGTTTACATTAACAGATGAAAACGGCAGATTCAGCGATGAAAAATTCAGTTTCAAGTGGACAGAAGTTGCCAGTATGACTGCTGAGCTTATTGACAAAGGCGAATATCTGAATGATATGGAGCGTGAAAAATACAGCGCTGTTTCAGCTCCTGAGATAATATCCGAAGAATTGTTTTCTCAATCAGACATTTCAGAGGAAATTCCGGCTATGGTTACTTCCGAAGCTGAATCAGAAATGCAGACACAGCAGATAAACGATATTGCTGAAGAACCTGTTGTTGAATCAGAACAGCCTGAACCCGATAAGGGAGAAAACTTCACTATTAAAGACACTTCTCTCGGAGAAGGCGGTGTAAAAACAAAATTCAAAGCAAATATTGCAGCTATTGAAACGCTGAAAATGCTTGAAAAAGAGAACCGTCCGGCAACAGATGAAGAAAAAGAAACGCTTTCTAAATATGTTGGCTGGGGCGGTATTCCCCAGGCTTTCGATAATGATAACGATTCATGGGCTGCAGAATACACACAGCTTAAAGAACTCCTTACTCCGCAGGAATACAGACAAGCGAATGCGTCTGTCCTTGATGCTTTTTATACCTCTCCTACGGTAATAGACGGTATTTATGAAGCACTTGAAAACTTCGGCTTTGAGGGCGGTAATGTGTTGGAACCGGCAATGGGTGTCGGAAATTTCTTCGGACGTATGCCGGAGGAAATGCAGAAAAATTCTCAGCTCTATGGTGTAGAAATCGACAGTATATCGGGAAGAATCGCTCAGAAACTTTATCCCGATGCAGATATTGCTATCCAGGGATTTGAAAAAAATAATTACCAGAATGGCTGTTTTGATGTGGCAGTCGGCAATGTCCCGTTCGGGGAGCTTGGGTTCAAAGATGATAAGCATGGCACAAACAAACTGCATGATTACTTTTTCGCAGAAACCCTTGACAAAGTAAAAGACGGCGGTATCGTAGCATTCGTTACCTCAGCCGGCACACTTGACAAGCGTGATGAAACCACAAGGCAGATGTTAGCGGATAAGGCTGATTTCATCGGTGCAATCCGTCTGCCGGGCGGTAAAAACGGTGCTTTCAAGGATAATGCAGGAACTGAAGTCACCACTGATATTATTTTTTTACAGAAGCATAATGATAAGACTGTAAGAGAAATGCTCGATGTTCCTGATTGGGTATGTATCGGGGAAACCGCTGACGGACTTCCGATCAACAAATATTTTGAGCAAAATCCAGATATGGTGCTTGGTACTGTGGTAGAGGGCAACAAACTATACGGCAGCGGTACAATGGTAGTGGCTGATGATGGCTTTGACCTGCAAACTGCTCTGCACGATGCTGTCAGCAAACTTTCTGCACAAATCAATATGGATAAAGCAAGAGATGTATATGCAAAATCAGAAGATGGTATAGATGTAAAAATCCCGTCCAATCTGCGTAATTACAGCTTTTTTGAACAGGATAATCAGATATTCTTCAAGAAAAAAGAAAATGTCTGCGATAAAGTTTATGATTCCGACAACAGCCAGTTCAAAAGAGCAAAAGCCTTTATTGAGCTTCGTGATATAACAAGAGATCTGCTTGAAGCACAGGAACTGGATAAGCCTGATTCTGAAATCAAGGCATTACAGGACAAGCTGAATTCTGTATATGATGATTTTTACAAGAAATATGGCTTGCTTCACAGTCAGAGCAACAAGAGATACTTTTCCGATGATGTATCATACAATCTTGTTGCGGGACTTGAAAAGAAGTTTGATAAAAACATACTTGAAGAAAAATCCGATATTTTTACTAAGCGTACCATTCAGCCGCCAAAAGCAGTGGAACACGTTGAAACAGCACTTGAAGCACTCACTTTGTCTGTTGCTGAAACGGCAGGAGTAGATTTTGAGTATATGGGCAAGCTTACCAGCATGACCGAAGATGAACTTAAAAAAGACCTTGCAGGCGAAATTTATAAAGTTCCTCATACAGAAAACAGTTATCAGACGGCTTCGGAATATCTCTCAGGTGATATTCGTCAGAAATTGAAAATAGCTGAAGAAGTTGCTGAATATGATTCCGACTTCAATATAAATGTAAATGCACTGAAAAAGGCAATGCCTGAACCGTTAAAAGCAGGCGATATTGATGTGAAAATCGGTGCAGCATGGCTTGAACCTAAGTATTATGAGCAGTTCATGTATGAAACGTTCCAGACGCCCCGTGACAATCGTGCGGACTGTCCGACACATTCTTTCTGGAGAAAACCTAAAAATATTACAGCAGAGTATTCAGAACATACCGGTACATGGCACATTGAAAACAAAAATGCTGACCGTTCTGTCATTACAACTCAACAATTCGGCTCAAAGAAAATGAATGCCTATGATATTATGGAACATCTGCTGAATCTGAAAGATCCGAAAATATACAAAACGATTGAAGTTCCTGACGGTATGGGAGATACAAAGGAAAAGCGTGTTGTGGATATTGATGCTACAAGGGTAGTTCAGAAAAAAGCTGATAAGATAAAATCTGAATTTAAGAAGTGGATATTCAAGGACCAGGAAAGACGTGAAACTATTGTAGAAAAGTACAATGAACTGTTTAATTCTGTAAGACCTCGTGAATATGACGGCTCTAATCTTTCATTTCCGATGATGAATTCTGATATTAAGCTGCATGACCACCAGAAAAATGCCATTGCACACGCTATGTTTGGCGGTAATACGCTGTTTGCACACAGTGTGGGCGCCGGCAAAACCTTTGAAATGATTGCAACAGCAATGGAAAGTAAAAGACTTGGATTATGCACAAAATCCATGTTTGCAGTTCCAAATCATCTGACTGAACAGATAGGTGATGATTTCCAGAAACTCTATCCGTCAGCAAATGTTCTTGTTGCAACAAAAAAGGATTTTCAGAAAGAAAACCGTCAGCAGTTATTTGCCAAAATTGCAACAGGTAACTTTGATGCTGTTATTATCGGTCACTCTCAGCTGGGTATGATTCCAATTTCAAAAGAAAGACAGGAAAATATGCTTCAATCTCAGATAAGTGATATTGTTGAAGGTATTAAGGAACTGAAAAAGCAGGAAGGCAGCAAGTTTCAGATAAAAACTATGGAGAGAACAAAGAAATCTCTTGAAAAGAACCTCGATAAATTGCAGAAAAATCACGATGATACCATTACTTTTGAACAGCTTGGTGTCGATAAATTATTCGTCGATGAGGCTCACGAGTTTAAGAATCTCTTTACACCAACAAAACTGAATAACATTTCAGGTATCTCAAATTCCGCTTCACAAAAGGCTCTTGACCTTTTTATGAAGTGCCAATACCTTGATGAAAAAACAGACGGAAAAGGAGTAGTATTTGCTACGGGAACACCTCTCAGTAACTCCGTAACAGAGCTGCACACCATGATGAGGTATCTCGAATACGATTTTCTGAAAGAACACGGACTTGCCAATTTCGATAACTGGGTTACGGTGTTCGGCGAACAAAAAACGGATTGGGAGCTTGCGCCTGCCGGAAACAAATTCAAAGAACGTACCCGTATCGCAAACTATACGGGACTTCCCGAACTGATGAGTATGTTCAAACAGATAGCGGATATTCGTACTGCGGATTCACTGAAACTTGATGTGCCTGACTGCGAATACAAAATAGTTAATGTAGAAGCCACTCCGTTTCAGAAAGAACTTGTTGACGAACTTGCTGACAGAGCTGATGCTATCAATGCAGGAAACGTTGATCCGTCTATCGACAATATGTTGAAGATAACCTCGGACGGACGAAAGCTCGGACTTGATCCACGTCTGATTGATCCATCTTTTGAGGATAATCCGGATACAAAGTTGAATAAGTGTGTTGAGAATGTTGCCCGTATCCATGGTGAAACTACGGAAGATAAGCTGACACAGATTATTTTCTGTGACCTCGGTGTTCCACATAAGAATAACACAAGTGCAGCCGAAAAAGACGGCGAAGATGACAGCAAGTCATCAGCTGAACGTGATTCCCTTGAGGAAGAATGTGATTTTTGTGTATATGATGATATAAAGCAGAAACTTATTGATAAAGGTATTCCTGAGAGTGAAATTGCCTATATCCATAACGCTAAAACTGAAAAGCAGAAATCCGAACTTTTTGATAAAGTTCGCAGCGGTGAAGTGCGTGTACTTCTTGGCTCAACAGCAAAAATGGGTACAGGTACAAATGTTCAGAAGAAGCTTATTGCTGTCCATGACCTTGATATTCCCTGGAGACCGGCTGACCTGGAGCAGCGCGCAGGAAGAATCATTCGTCAGGGTAATGAAAACAAGAATGTTCAAATCTATCGTTATGTGACTAAAGGAACTTTTGATGCTTATTCATATCAGACTTTGGAAAATAAGCAGAAATTCATTTCTCAGATCATGACCTCTAAAACTCCTGCCCGTAAGTGTGAAGATGTGGACCAGCAGGCACTTTCATATTCAGAAATCAAGGCTCTTTGTACAGGTGACGAACGAATTAAAGAAAAGCTTATGCTTGACAACGAAGTCAAGGAACTGAAAGTGCTTTCAAGCGAACATCAGAACACGGTGTATGAAATGCAGGATAAAATAAAGGCTTTTCCCGAAAAAGAACAGCGGCTTACAAATTCTCTTGACAATCTACGTACCGACAGAGAACATCTGCGTACACTCCCTATTGATACAGAAACAAAACTTCCTGTATTCAAAATCACTATTGGTGAAACGGAATACAAGGATAAGAAAGAAGCAGCCAAAGCATTTGAAGATGCTGTACTTTCTATCTCAAAGGCTGATACTCCTGTAAAAGTCGGAGAATTTCAGGGTTTTCCTCTTTCAGTTACAGTTCACAGTCCTTACATGGGCGGAGGTATAAGTGCTACTATGAACGGTGCTTATCCGCACACAACGAAACTGATTGAAAGTTTTGCTCACAATCTCCGCAGACTGGAAGGCTGTCTGTATAACATTGACCGTAAGATTGACGATGTAAACAATAATCTTGCCAAACTGAGAGTAGACCACACAGAAGCACAGAAAATCGTTTCAGAACCGTTCCCACAGGCTGATGAGCTTGCTGAAAAGGAAGAACGTCTGAAAACGCTTACTGATGAATTGAATCAGGCAGCTATTGAAGCTAAGAAGAATGCTCCTAAAAAAGAAAAAACCTGTTACTTTGAACGGGCAAAATTAAAAAAAGAAGCTATGCGTATTTCCAGGCAGAAGCCGAAGCAGGCAAAAGATAGGGAGAATGTAAAAAAACAGCCGGGAATTGAGTAGTCAGCTTAGGATAGAAAGAATGTTATAATAAGGCAAAAGAGCCAAATTCAATGTCAAGTTGACTCTTTTACTTAACTTTTATTATTTTCAATATATGATCTGAAATGTTCCAGATAACGGCCTGCAATATTACTTACTGGTCTGGCTATAGCGTGAATATACCCGATTTCCATGATTTTCATCACTTTCCAGATGGATAGACGCAATATCTGTAACGTCTAAGTCGTTGCTGAGAATCCCCAAAGAAATGGTGTAACGTTCCAGTGCGATAAGCATCTTGAATAGTGTTGCACGGTCGGACACAATGATACTTTTTGGACTTTCGTCTGTACCGTGCAGTTCCTCTGAAAAATAGAATGAATTGTTAATGCCCTGGTCATATGTCAGCTTTGGATAGGCAAGCAGATTTTCACAAGTTACTGATTTTTTCTTTGCCAGCGGATTGCTCCTGCTGACGAAAACGTGTAGCTTTGCGGTAAATTACGGCACAAACTGTAAATCGTTGTTTTGCAGTAGTATCCGAAGAATAACTTCACGGATAAAAATGCTGAGACAATCGGGTCTGAAAAATAAACTGTGTAAATGCAATTTTCCCAAAAATATTTACAATACTAAAAATGCAGCCAAAAGTGGCAACGCTGAGGAGCGACCCGACGCAGGCTGTGAGATAAAACGGTGGAACGCGGCGGCAGAAATGTCGTCGTTTTTCATCATTCCACCGGATATCTCCAAAGCGGATAAACCTCGGGAGTTTGAGGGCAGCGCCCTCAACAGCCGTCAGGCTGCTAACCTGTCCTCAAAGAAAATCACAAACTGCGAGTACGCAAGTCCCCAGTCTCTAACTGGCATAGTCCATTTCTTTGAAATTTCCTTCACACTCATATAGATGACCTTGCGAATGGAATCGTCTGTCGGAAAAATCGACTTTGATTTTGTGAATTTTCTCACCATTCTGTGGTAACCTTCGACAGCATTTGTCGTATATATTATCTTACGAATCTCCTGTGGATATTCGAAAAATGTTGTCAGTTCTGCCCAGTTTTTGTCCCATGATTTTATAATGTTCGGGTACTTCTTGTCCCACTTTTCACGGAACTCTTCTTTAGCGTATTCAGCATCATCAAGGTTTACTGCGCCGTTGATTTTCTTAAGGTCTGCGCACACTGCTTTACTGTCTTTGTACGGCACAAATTTGCAGCTGTTTCTTATCTGATGAACAATACAGAGCTGATTTCTGGTCTTTGGAAAGATTGCATTTATTGCCTCACAAAGTCCCGTCAGATTGTCATGGCAAGCAATGAAAATGTCCGTAACACCGCGGTTTTTCAGATCTGAGCATATGCTTGCATAGAAACTTGCCGATTCATTTTCTGAGATCCATGTTCCAAGAATTTCTTTCTGTCCCTCCATGTTGATACCCAGAACAGAGTACACACATTTGCTGATAATTTTATTGTCTTTGCGTGAGTTGAATACGATTCCGTCAAAGAAAATCACCGGATATATTTTGTCCAGAGGTCTGTTCTGCCACTCATTTACTTCAGGAAGAATCTTGTCGGTTATACGTGAAATCAATCCCTGCGAAATTTCAGAACCGTAGATTTCACGCAGCGTATCTTCAATGTCACGCTGGGACATTCCTTTGGCGTACATTGCCATGATTTTCTGCTCGATTTCATCTGTACGGGTCTGCCTTTTTTCAATAATGGTGCTATACTAAAAAAGTGGACAGCAAAATACGAAATAGGTATAATAATAAAA
>ENA-OYZM01000471-OYZM01000471.1-human-gut-metagenome-genome-assembly--contig:-NODE-471-length-12535-cov-4.993349_pt1 | contig 12535 bp, 10 predicted proteins | sample MGYA00243291_ERZ653477 | MGnify/ENA primary metagenome ERZ653477 (study PRJEB26926, sample SAMN06165024) | human gut metagenome | biome: ENVO:00009003; feature: ENVO:2100002; material: ENVO:00002003... | reverse complement strand
AGCGCGAAAAATTCGCTTCGCATCTTGGCGCATTCTCATTTGGAAATAGTATAAAAAGGAAGCAAACCGCCCATGCTGCCGTACAGCACCCCGAATTAACACAATCTTAACCTAACCTGCCTTTCCGCCTTTACATTCCCGCGGTATCATACAGGCGTACCCAAGGAAAAAGACAAGGGCAACAGGACATCAGGAAGGTGTCCCGGACAGAAAGGAAGGTTTTTCTGCAATGAAGAAGTTTGCTGCCATCCTGCTCTCGCTCGTGCTGACGCTCACCGTCGCGCTGGCGGACTCCATCTACGTTGTTTCCCGTGAGGACGGCTCCGGCACGCGCGCCGCGTTCATCGAACTGACGGGCGTTGAGCAGAAGGACGCTGACGGCAACAAGGTCGACATGACCACCGTTGAAGCGGCTGTGTACTCCGGCACGTCCGAAGTCAAGACCACGGTTTCGCAGGACGTTGCTGCCATCGGCTACATCTCCCTCGGCTCGATGGATGCGTCCGTGAAGGCGCTGAAGGTGGCCCGCAACCCCGAAGATGGTGCGGAAGCCGTCTATGTCGAAGCGACCCCCGAAAACGTCGCCAGCGGTGATTACGCCATCGCGCGTCCCTTCAACATCGCTTACAAGGCGGACAGCCTCTCCGCGACTGCGCAGGATTTCATCAACTGGATTCTCTCTGCCGAAGGTCAGGCGATTGTGACCGCGCAGAAGTACGTCGCCAAAGAGCCGGCTGAATATCAGGCGGCGCCCGTGGCAGGCAAGATTGTCATCGGCGGTTCTTCCTCCGTTGGCCCGCTGATGCAGAAGCTCGAAGAAGCCTACGAAGCACTCCACCCGGAAGTGGACATCGAAGTGCAGATTTCTGACTCCTCCACCGGTATGCGCGGCGCTGCGGACGGCTCGTTCGATATCGGCATGGCTTCCCGCGAAGTCAAGGCGTCCGAGCTGGAAGCGGGTCTGACCCCTGTGACCATCTGCATGGACGGCATTGCGGTCATCGTGAATAACGACAACGCGGTCGGAGGGCTGACGCTCAATCAGATTCGCGACATCTTCACGGGCGAAATCGTGGACTGGGACGAAGTCAAGTAATCAGCCAAGGACAAATCAAACGCCGAGCAGGTCGAAAGACTTGCCCGGCGCTTTTCAAATACCAAGCGCAATAAAAAAACAGGCTATGACCCATTCGCCATAGCCTGTTTTGCCTGTGCCCCTTATTCCGCTGCCAGCTTCATCAGCGCCGCGGCATAAATCTTCATCGCCTTGACCATCTGCGACACGCGGATGTACTCGTTCGCCTGATGCGCCAAGTCCTCATCCTCCGGGAATGCTGCGCCGTATGCAACGCCCTGCTTGAGCACCTTCGCGTACGTTCCGCCGCCAGTGGCGTGCGGCGCGGCGGGTTCGCCCGTCACCTCGGTGTAGGAGTCCAGCAGCGAGCGCACCAACTTGCTGTCTGCCGGAACGTGATGCGGTTCCTTGATTTCCAGCGAATCGACGCTAAAGCCGGGCAGGTGCGCGCGAATCGCGTTCGTCAGCGCGGACAAATCCGCCGCAATGGGGCAGCGCAGGTCGAGCGACGCCGTCACCTTGCCGTCCTTGATATGCAGGATGCCCATGTTGCACGTCAGCGCGCCGGAAATCTCGTCCGAGCACGCGCAGCCCAGCGACGCGCCGTCGTGCTCCATGCCGACCGCGTCCGCCAGCGTCTTCAGCGCGCCGGTCACGCCCATCTCGCGCAGGAGTACCAGCATCATGCCGATGGCGTTGCGGCGTCCTTCGGGATACGCGCTGTGGCCGGGGATGCCCTCCGCCGTCACCCACACGCCATCCGCGGTCACCTCCGCCGTGTAGGGAAGCCCGGTCTTTTCGGCATAGGCCGCCACCTTGTCGGCAACCTCCTGACCGCCCGCGATGAGCGCCTTGGATTCGCCGGGGATGACATTCACGCGCTCACCCGTCCACAGCTGCTTGACCTGCAGACCGTCCTCCACGAGTTTGCTCGTGAAGAAGCCGTGAATCATGCCCTTTTCGGTGTTGATGATAGGGAAGGAAGCGTCCGGGGAGAAGCCGACTTCCGGCATTTCCGTGTGCGCGCAGTAATACGCCATGTCTTCCCAGCCGGATTCCTCGTCGCAGCCAAGAATCAGCCGGATGGACTTCTTCAGCGGAATGCCCGCTGCCTTGATGGCGTTCATCGCGTACAGCGCCGCCAGCGCCGGCCCCTTGTCGTCGCTCGTGCCGCGCGCGAAAATCTGGTCGCCCACGCGCGTCGCGGTGAACGGCGGGGTCGCCCAGTTGTCGCCCGCCGGAACGACGTCGAGGTGTCCCAGCACGGCGATGGCTTCTTCCGATTCGCCCGGCAGGGTGATGTCGCACGCATAGCCGTCGAAATCACGGGTTTCATAGCCGAACGCCTTTGCGTCCGCCATGGCCACATCCAGCATCCGGCGCACATCCTTGCCAAACGGCGCATCGGGCGTGGCTTCGCCCTTCACCGACGGCACTTCCACCCAGCGGCACAGCTGAGCGGCATAGTCCTCCGCGTGCGCATCCAGATAAGCAAATACTTTTTCGTACATGGGAAAATTCCTCCTTGTGCTGAAATCATGGGGTCGAGAATGATATTTCGCGGTTGCAGGCGAAAATTCCTGCTTGATGGAAGATAAAAAAGTTAAGAAGGGCTAACCGTACGATTAGCCCTTTCTCTTCTTTTAGTCGCCGTAGTCCGGGAGCGGGGGGAAATCCCGCCCAGACAGCTGCATCAATTCACCCACCGTCACCGGACGCAATCCCTTTACGTTAATCCAATTATCCAGCGCCTTATCCAGCACCTCCGCCGTATGATACCCATTGATATGGAACTGCACCACGCACCCGCTCGTCACCCGGTCGCTCGTCACGCGGTACACCATCTGATACACCTTATCCTTATACGCGTCCGACCAGTCGCACGCGTCAATTGCGAACAGGCAGTCCTCTACGCCTTCCGCGCGGGCAATGGCGGTGACGATGCTGTTCGTCGCGCCCAAATGCGCACAGAACAACCGCGGCCGTACGCCGAAAGTCTCTTCGCACAGGTCGTTCAGCTCACGGATGTTCTCCTGCACACGCGCGTAGGAGACTTCGGTCATGTTGATGAGGTTGTTGCCGTGGCTGCCAAGCTCGTGGCCCGCATCAATGATGCGCTGGATGCGCTCCGGGTTGCGGCGCACGAAATCGCCCGTGACGTAGAATGTCCCCTTCACGCCGTATTTGTCCAGCGTGTTCAGCATGTCAGTCAGCTGCTTTTCTGATGCGCCGCTGCACACAATCATCACACCGACAGCAGGCTCAGAGGGGGTCAAACGGGTGACGCGCGGCAGGCTGATGTCCGAAAACGCGGCGAAGGAATCCGTTTCGTTCACTTTCTCGCCGTCCAGCCAGACAGACAGCTTGTTGCCGCCCAGCATGTCCTCCGTCACATAGACCGAGAAGGTCAGGTCGTAGCGCGGATTGCGCCAGAACGCACGCTCCAGCACTTCGCCGCGGTGGTTGCGCAGCTCCAGATACTTCTCCGGCACAGTTGCGCTGTTTTTGTTCTTGCACGATACGGTGATTTTGATTTCACGGTCGAGATACCCGACGTAGAATCCGCTCTTGAACGTGACAATCGGCGTAACGACGGGGGTCGTGTCCTCTTCGTTCTCCTCCGCGAACGCGGCGCCGCCCAGCAGCATCAGCACCATCAGCAGCAAACTCAGCAGTTTCTTCATTTTGTTACTCCTTTTTATCCAACTTTCGTCCGTGGAAACTATGTTTGCAAATGGAAAGTTGATTAAACCTGCGGGCGCACAACCACCTGAGCGCCTTCTGGCACCAGCGTCGGTTCAACCACAAACCCCGCCGGGACGGACAAAATCCGCAGACTGTCCATGTCCTCCAGAATTCGCTGATTGAACTTCGTCACGCGGCAGCCCTCGATGAACGCGGGGATGACAAGCTCCGTATCCGGACCGATGTACTCGATGACCGAGTAGGTGTTGCCCTTCTCTGCCTGTCCCAGATACGAGCCGACGATGAGCGTATCGCCCTCTGTCATCAGCCCCAGCCCGACGCGCAGGTCACGCGCATAGGCGCTGAAGGGGGCGGGGAGGGTCAGCGCGTTCAGCCGGGAACAGCCCGTCAGCGCGTCATGCCCGATTTCGCGCACGGATGCGGGAATGGCGAGTGCCGTCAGGTGTGTGCAGCCGCGCAGGGCTTCGTGGTCGATGCGGGTCAGGGTGTCCGGGAGATTCAAGAATTCCAGCGACGTGCAGTTCATCAGCGCCTGCATGGGCAGGACGGTCAGTGCGTTCGGCAGGTGGACGCTATTCAGCGCGGTGCAGCCCGAAAGGACAGCGCCACCAACGGCTGTCACTGAATCGGGGAACACGACTTCGCGCAGCGCGGTGCAGGACGCGAACGCGCGGTACTCGATGGTTTCCAGCCCGTCATTCAGCGTGATGCTTGTCAGCGCCGAGCAGCCCTCGAAGGCACTGCCGCCGATGTGGCGGAGCGCTTTAGGGAGCGTGACGGCGGTCAGGTCGGTGCGCATGATGAACGCGCACAGCCCGACGCTCACAACGGGGAGGCTGTCGAGCGTTTCCGGGAGGTTGATTTCGCCGCCTTGCCCGTAGTATTCCATGATTTCCGCGCCGGTGTCGATGGCGCGGTAGGTGTAGTCACCGCATTGCATGGTGTGTACTTCCTCATTCATAGTAGTATGGATTTTGAAGCTGATTTTTTCTCCATAATGGGCTTTAGAGCAGCAGCCAGAGGGCAATGAAAACAGACGAAGTCTGCGGTCGCCCTCTGGATGTTACTTGGGTTTTAGCGGGAGTTTTTTAGTTAGTGCGCAGGGACGCTTCGCTGCCTGCGACCAAGGTGTCGGGCTTGACTTTTCCTTTGGAATGGTCACACGACCAACAGTTGGGGCGTTGCCCCAAGCCCCACCAGAGGCGCTGCCTCTGGACTCCGCAAGGGACATTGTCCCTTGACCCTTTTTTGGCGCCCCGGCTTGAGCGCGTTGCCCTTATGGTTAATTTTCGCGGCTGAGTGCCGCCAGAACCGCGTTGCGCATCTGTCGAACCACCCGTGTCGTACCGGAATCAACCGTGTTCTGCATTGACAGAATCGTCATCTGCTGTCCGGGGAAGTTCGCGAAGTATGTTCCCAGCCAGCCATCCCAGCCATATTCGCCCGCGCAAGCTAATCCGGCGATGCGCCCCGGTTCAGCGCAAATGCGCATCAGGTGCCCGTAGCTGTACCCGTCCAGCGAATCCCACATATCGCGGCGAACCGCGTCTTTCAGCTGCGGCTGCGTCATGCAGGCGACTGTCGCGGGCGAGAGAATCCGCCGTCCCTCGTAAGTGCCGCCCGCCAGCAGCATATCGGCAAAGTGGCTGTAATCTTCCAGCGTCGAAACAAGCCCCGCGCCGCCGGATTCAAAGGCGGGTTCGCGGTCGTAAACGCCGACGGCAAGGTGGGTGCTTGTCCACGGCACAAGCCCGCTTTCCGTGCGCTTGTAGGCGGTCACAAGGCGATTCCGCTTGCTTTCGGGAACGTAGAAGCCGGTGTCCACCATGTCCAGCGGCTCAAAAAACTCCTTGCGGAGGAACTCGCTGAAGCGCATTCCGCTGACGACCTCCACCACCGCGCCGAGGATGTCCGCGCAGGTGGAGTAGCGCCAGTGCGTGCCCGGCTGGAAGGACAGCGGCTGCTGTCCCAAGCGGTTGCAGAACTCCACTGTCGGCACGCCGCCGCCCGCAAGGATTTCCTGCGTCGCTTCGTCGAACACCTTTGCGGCGTACTGTCCCGCCGGGTCGCTGTCGGGGTAGCAGACGCCCGCCGTCATGCCGAGCAGCTCCATCAGCCACGGCGCGCGGGTCGCGGGGCGAATCGTGCCCTGCTTATCGACGACGCGCGCATTTCGGAAGCCCGGCAGATAACGGTCTACGCCGTCCATCAGGTCAATCTGCCCGCGCTCCGCAAGCAGCATCACGGCGGCGGCCGTAATCGGCTTGGATTGGCTGTACAGGCGGAAGATGCTGTCGCGGTGAATCAGCCGCCCCGACGCAATGTCGGACATGCCCGCCTGCGTATAGAGCATTTCCTCTCCGCAGCGCCGCACCAGTACGCTGATGCCCGCGCATTCCTGCGCTTCGACAGCGGAGGCGAGAATATCGGTGACTTGTTCGTGAAGGGTCATGAGAATAACCTCCTTGCATGTTCTTCAGCAATCATTCGTCGTTTTCGATAAAATCCGGCAGCTGATGCAGCGCCACAAAGCTGCTATCCCGATAAATCGCCCGCAGCGACTCCGGCGTGTTCCCCTTGCTGCTGTCCGTCAGCCAGCTGGTGTGCCACACCATGAAGTACGCCCACGGGGCATTCGCCGCGTCCATCTCCGCGCGAGTCGGAATCTGTCCGCACTCGTGGAACACAATCGGCATCCCTGCCGGGGCAAGCGCGGCACATCGCCGGTATAAATCCCCCTGCGCACCGCCCTTGTAGCTGTCGCCGCCGAGAATATCCACCACGTCGTCCCCCGGATACCACGGGCGCAAATCCTCCGTCGCGTCGGAGAAGCCCAGCACCCAAATTAGATTCCGCAGGCCGTGAACATGCGTGTAGCGGTCGTACATCAGCCGCCACAGGCGCACGAAATTCTCCGCGCCGCCGCGTCCCCACCAGAACCAGCCGCCGTCCATCTCGTGGAAAGGTCGCCAGAGAACGGGAACGCCATCTGACTGCAAGCGCTTGAGGTAGGGGACAGCGTGGTCAAGCCCATCCAGCAGACGGCGGTTCGCTTCCGTGCCGTCCACAAAAGCGGAAGCCCAGTCCAGTTCGCTTTCGCGGCATTCGGGGTAACCGGAGAAGAAATCCGCGCCCGTGTGCCAGCAGATGGTGGGAATGCCGCCGCGCGCCCACCAGTCCTTCGCGCGCTGCGTCACGCCCAGATAGTCGTTATCCATGAAATCCAGCCCTCGAATGGCAGGCTGACGACCGGTGACATCGGTCAGATAGCTGATTTCATGCTCAGTCGAGCGGCACCATTGGCTTTCCATCTGCCCGGTCAGGCACTTGCCGGAAAGCGATTGCAGGTATTCATAGACGCGCCGAGCGGCGGGCAGCGGATTTTCCGCGCAGAGGGGACGGAACATAATGCTTCTCCTTTGCTTTGCAGGAATCTGCTTGCAGTATAGCAGGAAATGCCCGCCTTTGCAACGGGTAGAAGGGAAAAAGGGAGGGGAAAAAGCATGGAAAATCAGGCGGCGGCAGTTGTCCAAGAAGAGGGTTTGTGCTATACTTATTATGGGTGTTTATTGGAATGCCCATGAACCAGCGGGCATCCCCGCTATGGGAGTTAATAAATGAAGCTGAAAAAATTGGAGCTGTATGGCTTCAAATCCTTTGCCCAGCGGACGGAAATCGTCTTTGATGAGGGCATAACGGGCATCGTCGGGCCGAATGGGTCGGGCAAGAGCAACATCGGCGACGCGGTGCGCTGGGTGCTGGGCGAGCAGAGCGCGAAAACCCTGCGCGGCGCGAGCATGTCCGACGTGATTTTCAACGGCACGCAGAAGCGCAAGCCGCTGTCGTACTGCGAAGTATCGCTGGTGTTTGACAACGATGACCATGCGCTGGCGATGGAAGCTGCCGAGGTTATGGTCACGCGCCGCGTCTACCGCAACGGCGAATCCGAATACTACTTAAACCGCACCGCCTGCCGCTTGAAGGACGTGGTTGACCTCTTCCGCGATACGGGCATCGGCAAAGAGGGATACTCCATCATCGGGCAGGGGCGCATTGACGAAATTCTCTCCCGCAAGAGCGAGGATCGCCGGCAGGTGTTCGAGGAAGCAGCGGGCATCGTCAAGTTCAAGGCGCGCAAGGAAGAAGCGGACAAGAAATTGCAGCGGACGCTGGAAAATCTGGAGCGCGTCGATGATATTCTGGATGAGCTGACGAAGCGCCTGAAGCCGCTGGAAGAGCAGAGCCGCAACGCCCGCGTGTATCTGGAACTGTCCACCGAATTGAAGGATTTGGACTTGAACCTCTTCCTGATTCGCTCCGACCGGGCGCGGGCGCGCTTGTCCGAACTGGAAAGCGAACTGCTGACCGTCCAGACGATTTTGGCGGACACGGAAAGCAACCTGACCGACAAGACCACCCGCCGCGACGAGACGCAGAACCGTATCGATCAGCTGGAGGAAGCCATCACGAAGGCGCGCACCGAACTGATGGAATGCGCCGAGCATGTGCACGAATCGCAGAAGAAACTCTCCGCCCTGCAAAGCCGCCGCGAGACGCGCAGCGAGAACCGCCAGCGCATCGTCCGCGAGCAGGAGGAAGCCCAGGAGCGGCTGGCGGAAATCGAGAAGGATCATGTACGGATTCAGGCGGACGTGGAGAAGCAGCACAGCTTGATTGCCGACGCGGAGCAAATCCTCCGGGCGACGCAGGAAGCCGCCGAGAAGGCGCAGGCGAAGGAAAAGGAAGCGGACGCAGCGCTGGAAGCGCAGAAAGCCGCTGTCATTGACCAAATGAACCGCCTGTCCGATGTGCGCAACGACAAGACGCGCCTGAACACGATGCAGGCGCAGATGGAAACGCGCTTGACGGAGATTGAAGAATCCAGCGGGGTACTGCAGGAGCAGGAAGCTGCCCTGCGGGAAGCCTTGACTGCCGTCGAAAAGCAGCTGGAAACAGAAAATCAGCATCAGCAGCAGTGTCAGGAGAAGCTGGCGCAGGCGCGGCAAGCGTCGGATGAGGCGGATGCCGCGTATGCCAATTTGCGCGCGGATGTCGAAAAGCAATCCGCCGATATGCAGGCGGCGGCGAGCCGTCATAACGTCCTGACCGAAATGACGCGCGACATGGAAGGCTACAACATGGCGGTTCGCCGCGCGATGACCTACGCCAAGCAGCGCGGTTTGACGGGCGTCAAGGGCGTACTGGCGCAGCTGATGACCGTTCCGCAGGCGTACGAAACGGCAATTGATATGGCGCTTGGCGCGGCGCAGCAGAACATTGTCACCGACACCGAAGAGACGGCGAAGGAGCTGATTAACTACCTGCGCCAGAATCGGCTGGGGCGCGCGACGTTCCTGCCGATGAGCGCCATCCGCGGCAAAACGCTCTATGGCAATGAGCGCAATGCGTTGAAGCTGCCGGGCTGCCTCGGCGTGGCGAGCGAACTGGTGCAGTGCGCGCCGGAATATCGCGGCATTGTGGAAAATCTGCTGGGGCGCACGGTGATTGCCGACAACCTCGACCACGGCATTCCGATTATGCGCGCGGGCAATCACGCGTTCCGCTTGGTGACGCTGGAGGGCGACGTGATGCACTCCGGCGGCTCGATGACGGGCGGTTCGGCGCAGTCGAAGGTGTCCAACCTGCTCAGCCGCGAGCGTGAACTGAAGGAATTGACCGCGAAGCTGCAAACCGGGCGCGCGGAACTGGACAAGTGCCGTCAGGAACTGACGCAGCGTCAGCAGATGGCGCAGGAGAAGCGGCAGAAGGTCAGCGACGCGGTGAACGCATTGCATCAGCAGGAGATTGCCGTCGCCCGCGAACAGGCGCGCCGCGAAAGCGTATCCGCCGACCTGAACACCCATTTACAGCGGATGCAGGAGACTGAGCAGGCGCGCGTGCAGCTGCATCAGTCGCTGGAGGACATTCGCCAGCAGCTGGAGACCATTGAACATCAGCGCACGGGCGCGCAGGGCGACCAGAGCGCAATGGAGCAAAAGACCATTGAAATGCAGAATACGCTGGTCAAGGCGCGCGCGGAAGCCAGCGCGGAAAACGACCGCCTGATGGTGCGCACGCTGCAATTGTCCGACCTGCGCCACGGTTTAAGCGACTTGGAGCGCGACGAAGCCCACGCGCAGCAGGATCAGGCGCAAATCCTCCGCGAACAGGAGCGCCGCGAACAGCTGCTGCACGAGATGGACGAACTGGACGCCATTGACGAGAACGACATGAAGCGCGAGGAAGCCGAATCCGCCCGCCGCCAGAAGGAGCAGCTGCGGCAGGAGAGCGCCGCGCAGGCCATCGAGCAGCGACGTTCACAGGCGCAAAGTGACCTGCGCGACATCCTCAGCGACATGGAGAACCTGCACGAAGCCTACAACCGCGACAGCGAGAAGCTGCACAAGACCGAGCTGGCGAAGGCGCGCATCGAGGGCGACCAGAAGAATCTGCAAAACCGCATCTGGGACACCTACAAGCTGACCTACGCCGGGGCAGAGGAGTTCCGCCGCACGCCTTTCGACGAGAAGGAAAGCGACTGCCGCGCCGCCGAGCTGCAAGGGCAGATTCGCGCGCTGGGAACGGTCAACGTCGGAGCGGTGGAGGAATACGCCGAAACCAAGGCGCGTGTGGACGACCTGACCGCCCAGCAGCAGGACTTGAAGCGCGCGGAAATGGACTTGCGCGAACTCATCGAGCGGCTGCTGATTCAAATGCGGTCGACGTTTGTGGAGAACTTCTCGAAGATGCAGGGGTACTTCGCCGAGACGTTCACGCGCCTGTTCGGCGGCGGCCACGCGGAACTGAAGTTGATGGATCCGGACGACCCGCTGAACTGCGGCATCGAGGTCAATGCCCAGCCGCCGGGAAAGAAATTGCAGCTCCTGTCGCTGCTTTCCGGCGGCGAACGCGCGCTGACGGCCATTGCGATTCTGTTCGCGATGCTGAAATTGAAGCCTACGCCGTTCTGCATTCTGGACGAGATTGAAGCCGCGCTGGATGACGCGAATATCGGGTATTACGCGGATTATTTGAAGGAATACTCGAAGGGAACGCAGTTTATCGTCGTGACGCACCGCAAGGGGACGATGGAGCGCTGCAACAGCCTGTTCGGGGTGGCGATGGAGGAACAGGGCGTGAGCCGGATGGTGTCGGTGTCGCTGCAGGACTATCAGGAGTAAGGGAAAACTGAAAGGGGTATCACGGCGGACAAATCCGCCTGATGAAAAGGAGGCTTTTTGCATGAGTGAAAACGAAAACAATCAGTATCGACTGCTGTCGCCTTGGGCGTATGTGGACTATGGCATCCTGTTCACGCTTCCGGTCATTGGCTGGATTCTCGCCATCGCCTTTGCGCTGAATGACGACAACCTGAACCGCCGCAACTTTGCGCGCGGTTACTGGTGCATGGTGCTGGTGGTGGTTATCCTGTCGATTGTCGGGATGGTGATGGGCGTGTCGATCATGGATGGGTTCAGCAGCTATCAGTATAACTACCGATATTGATGAGGGGCTTACCAGAAGCAAGGCTGCCTGCCGAGTGCGGGCAGTCTTTTTTGCTGCCCGGATGGCGCAAGCAGCGGAATCCTCTTGTGAAGTTCCACAACAATTTGGGATGCTTTTGTTGGGAATTCCAAAATTATATTATTCAAAAAGAGAACGCTTGAGTTTTTTTGAGGGGAAGGTAGAATGAAAGTAAGGAATCACAAGGGAAGGAAATGACGTGGAAATTCAAAGAAAAGGGCTGAATCGGGCATTTATCGTGCTGGCGGTGGTGCTTCGGCTGCTGGGCTTGATTCACGGGGGTCTTCAGTGTTGACCGCTTCTACCTCGGCTACACGGCATTGGGCGTGTTGAAGCTGCTCACCGCGGGCGGCCTTGGCATTTGGGCGCTGATTGACTTCATCCGAATCGGTGTTGATTCGCTCCGTCCGGCGGATGGTTCGCCGTGGGTGGAGGAAACGCGCGACGAGAACATACGCAGCATCGCCGCCAACATGCAGGCAATCGCCGAAAAGCTGGAGAAGCTGCAAGCGCAGAATGTTCCGGCAGAAGCGGAAAAGCCGGAAGCGGACGGCGAAAATCAGGAGACACACAAGGTGTCGCTGAAAAAATAACTTCCAATGGCAATAGCCGCAGGGCTGTCAGGCGCAGGACGCTTGGCAGCCTTTCGCGTGGGGAAAAATCCGCTTGCAAACTGCGCGAAAAACCAGTACAATAGAATTGTATCCCTGAATATCAGCATGAACGAGGTGCTTTTGATGCCTTTGTGGAAACGAACGCTGGCGGCGCTCCTGCTGGCGGTGATGATGATACTGCCCTTCGCGTCGGCGGAGGATGCGGGGGAGGCCGTGCCGGATGACAGCGTGGAGTGGACGGAGGGCGCGGCGAACATCACGCGCGATTTAACCCTGAATGATGAGGGCGACGACGTGTCCGCCCTGCAAACCGCGCTGACGGATTTGTGCTATTACAGCGGCGACGTAACCGGGCGCTATGGCGAGGCGACCAAAACCGCGGTGGAGGATTTCCAGCGCGATTTTGCCCTTGCGGTGACGGGCATGGCGGACAAAGCGACGCAGGAAGCCATCTATGCGGCGGAGTATCGCCCGCTGCGGCTGGGATGCGTGGGCGAGGACGTGCGGCAGGCGCAGATTCGCCTGATGGCGCTGGGCTACTACACGGGCAAGATTTCCGGCCGCTATCTGCCCTGTCTCTTATACACATCTCCGAGCCCACGAGACCGAGGCTGAT
>ENA-OYZM01000467-OYZM01000467.1-human-gut-metagenome-genome-assembly--contig:-NODE-467-length-12590-cov-10.981651_pt1 | contig 12590 bp, 7 predicted proteins | sample MGYA00243291_ERZ653477 | MGnify/ENA primary metagenome ERZ653477 (study PRJEB26926, sample SAMN06165024) | human gut metagenome | biome: ENVO:00009003; feature: ENVO:2100002; material: ENVO:00002003... | reverse complement strand
AAACCGTCAGCTAACAGTTGATAAGTAAATTAGTTCCTTATCACTGTTAAGCCAACCCTTTTGTAAATTTAAAAATCTAAAATTTTAAAGTGAAATTTGCAGATCGCCAAGTGAATATTCAGCGTCGGATGCTGTATCGTTTTTGATATACCAATACACCTTTGTAACAACAGGATCGTTGTCGGCTTTGCCTTCAATCTTCATATTCGTAACAATCGGAATATACGAGCTTTTAACCGGTTTTTTGCTTACGGTAAGCTCACATTTTGCCGTTATTTTATCACCGTACGCACCCGTAGATGTAACAGTAACAGTAGTCTTGCCTGCCTTTTTGGCAGTAACCAGACCTTTACCGTCAACTGTTGCAACACCAGTATTTGACGATGTGTAAGTCAATGTACCCTGTGCCGTTGCGCTTAAGTCAAGTGTCTTACCTACTACAGCTTCTGCTTTAGAATAAAAACTTGAAATTCCGGCAGACTGAGCTGACTGTTTCATAGCTGTAGATTTATCTGCTTTAAAAACATAAGTATTATTCTGATCTGTAATTTCTAAATCAGAACCGAACCATTCTTTAGAATTACCATTATAATGCCAGAGCTTCGCGTGGTCGTGTTCCATAGGAATTGTAACATATGATATATTATAATCTACATTATCATAATTAACAGATTTATCTTCAATGTATCCGCTAAGTTTTCTATCAGTAGGATCGGTATCTACATTCTTCCAAGTGTGCATAGTGTACTTCGTAGGGTCATCCACATTCGTAGCTATATACAAAATCTTCTTATTCACATTACTCGGTGTCTTGGTAACATAAGATGTTGTTTGTGAATCGGAGGTAAATCTCCTGTAGGTTCTGAGGGGGCTGTTCACGCCGACAGAAAGGGTGTTAGTATCCGAATTTTTAAGGAACAAAGAAATTGACTGCGATGCCGTTCCCGTGTTCTTTACCTCTGTACAGAAATATTTTGTTTCATGGGCGGGAACAGTTGTCGAACCACTAAAATTAAACGGATCAGTACTATACTCACTGCCGTCAGGTTTTGAAGCAGCATAAGTAACAGCAGTAATATTTTCTCCGTTGGTCACATTGTAATCTCCGCGCCAAGAAAGGGAGTCGCCCTTTTGCACATAAGGACGATTAAACCACGAAAAAGTCGTAGTTGTTCCACACAACAAACACAGTACAAGTCCGAGTACAATAACAAGTGTAAATTTAGATTTCTTCATGGTTTCACCTCCGTTGAATTACTTGTTTTGCAGATTTACTGCCAGTTACCCGTCCCATCTCCGGTTGCCGTGTAGGTTGTCTTTGTGCCTCTATTACCTGTATTCCAACTATTCCAAACCTCATTATCAGTATCAGGATTTATACGCTGAATTGTAAACGAAGTTACATTAGCAGGTATATCCTTCCATGTCCAATTGGTTTGACCTTTAATCGAACTAAGATCACGATAACTTCCGTCAGGTAATACAAGTCTCATTTTTGGGGTTGAGTCTGATAGCCATTTATTATTAGTACTGTCGACCAGATTTATATCAATCGAAGTAATAGGTTTAGGTTTCGGAACATATTCTTCAAGTTTATCAGGTGTGCCACTCTTAAAGAGGTATGTCTTGCCGATTGTACCCTCAAGACCAGCCTGGTTAGATCCTGGATACTGTTTGTCATTACCGTTGTTTACAATAACTCTGAAGTTACCTGTATCAGAAGTTTTAAATTCAAATTTATAATTACCTGTAATAGAATCATATATTGCATCAGCACCCGGCCATACACCTGAGTAATTGGTTTCTGAATCTCTGTATACAAATGCTTTATAAGTAGTGCTGAATCCATCTCTGGGTTCAAAATAGATTGTTGTTGTTGACTCAGTAGTCTTCAACTCAAACTTAGCATACAGAGTGATTCCATTGTTTACATTACTTAAGGTTTTACTTGACTCTTCGTTTTTTTCAGTGAAATACGGTTCATTACAAGCCTCGTCCTTATACCAGCCGGCAAACTTGTAACCGTTATTGGCAATTGCCTCAACTTTTACATCATTGCCTTCCATAACAGGTTTAGATGAAATTTTACCTGCAGCTCTGTCCGCAACCTTTACAGTACCGGCTGTATCAACATTTTCGTTGTTGTACATTGCTTTGGCTTCTACCGTATACAAAGCCTTAAATCTTGCATACAGTGCATATTTCTTTACATCGGAATATGGTATATTTATTTTTGTAGAATAGACGCCGTTATTATAGCTACAATCTTTAACAGCTACCTTCGGATCTGCTGCATCCTTAGTCTCATACCAACCGATAAAAGCATAGCCGCTTTCAGGCTTAGCATAAAAAGTTACTTCTCCGTTACGATTTACCGTTGTTGTTACTTTCGACGCATATTTATTATTGTCAAAAGACACCTTACCGGCTTTATCAAAGGGAGCGTTATTACCGTGCTGAGTGTATGCTTCTACAGTATAAGTATCAACTTTGAATTTCGCATACAACATCTTGGAATCCTGAACATTAGCCAATTCATATATATCGCTCGAATTCTCCGAATTACTCTTACAGTCTGCATCTGTGTACCAGCCGTCAAAAACATATCCGTCATTAGCTTTTGCGTAATATGTAACTGTGCTGCCCTTAACAGCATTTAGTGTAATGTGTGTTCCATCGTTGGAATCTACAGTCGAGTTTTGGTTTCCACACTTAATTTCAACTGAGCCGCCATTTGTGTTTTCAGAAAGGCTTGCACCGTCATATGTTCTGACATAAGCCTCAAATGTCAACGACTCAACATAAACGGCTGTAAAGTTATAGTTACCTGAAGCTGTCGGGGTAAAAGAACCGTCGCTGCCAATGCCGTCTGCCACGGTACTTGTACCGCTGATTACCCAGTTTTTCAATACGAAACCTGTTTTAGGATTTGCTTCTAGCTTAACCTTTGTACCGGGGGTTACAGAAATTGTAGTACTTTTCAAACTATCATAACTAACTTTAGGATCTCCTGCATCATTCTTGCCTGCAGTAACAGTAATAGTAGCAGGTGGGTCCCAATAACCTGTTGTAGCAGAAGTAACAACAAAATGCGTTGAATTGCCTCTGTTAGGAGCAGGAATTTCATATTTTTTATTGTTATTTGTAAAAGAAAAAGTCATGTCGTCTGCCTTTTCCTTTGCAATATAACCGACCCAGTTTTTCTTGTCAGCAGTAAATGGCATTCTAACTTTACTGCTATTGTCATTTTTATCCGGAACCATATATACACTTGAAACATTGCCTGTATTAGGGAGTACATCGGCTGTTGTTTTGCTTGAAACACTGATTTCAATCACTTCGCCCCATGTACCGTATCCGGCATTACTGCTATTATGATCGCCATAGGCAGTATAGTACATACTTTCGCCTGAGTTGAGCGACTTCATATCAGTAGACCAAGTGACACTTCCCGAGGTGAACTTAACTTCTGTCTTGCCATCAGCGGGTGTGTATTCACAGGAATATGTATGCGATTTCTCATTAAACTTCATCGTTACAGGAGTTTTGTCACCCTGCTGAAATGTTACATCCTTTGTCCAATTTTTTATATCTTCATTTACGGTACGGTCAACAAAATACACTTTATTGCCCTTTTTGTTCTGAGTTACAATTTTAACATCAGATATTGAAACAGTTTTACCGGCATATTCAGTAGCCGCCTTATCATCCTGAAGCCACACTTTAATATTTATTGTTTTACTGCTTCCTTTATCAACCCTAAACAACTCCGTTGGTATAGATTCAGAACTAACAACAAAATCGCTAAATGCTTGAACCTTACCAGGAACTTCTTTGCCATCTGCTGTATTTACAACATTATCACTACCGGCATTATAACCGCATACAACCGTATTTTGAGTATCGGTATCTGTAATTGCCATTCTTACAAGGTTTCCTGAAACATTTCCACCACCTATAGTTATCTTAGGTACTTGATCAAGGTAAAATTCTGCATGATCCGCTTTAAAGGTTTTATCAACCTTCACATTAAATGAAAAGTCAATATAATTAACATTCTTATCGTTTATATCCGCACATCTGTAAGAGTCAACACCAAATTCAGAAGCACCTGAATTCTTTATCGGGAAAAATATATTTTCACCGTCAGCACTTGAAGCCGAAGCAAGATGCACTCCACCCGCAGCACGGAAATATTTAGTCAAGTCAATGGTTTTGCCTGAATAACCATTATCACTGCCAATATCGGCATTAGTATAAACATAGTTGTCAATTTTTGCGCCCTCAGCTTTAATTGTGATTGTTGAAATAGTTTCAACCCAAGCCGAAACGGACACAACCGATATGGCAAGTACTTCAACAAGTGCCACCATAGTGAGTATAAAACCTTTTCTTGTTTTTTTATTCTTGCCAAATGCAAGTCTGTTTTTCAAATACTCCCTTAAAAGAGCAAGTCTTTCTCTCATAGTGACACCTCCTTAATGTGTTAATCAATTAATTTTCCCAATTGCCTGCTTTTATGATTTTGCCAGATCCTTCATTTACCAATTCATAGGATATGTTATAAGAACTGCCACCTTCACGCACTACAAATGTATGCTGAATGGTATCAGGCACATCATATTCGCATTTTTTTGTATCTGTATCAGAAATATACAAATCAAATCTGACAAGCTTCGAACCGGCTTTAACACTTGTCCTATTTAGTTTACACTTATCTCCGCTGCTCTCCGGTTTCATTGCATAAGCGGTTTCATTACCGTGTGTATCGCTAAATACGGCTTTTAGTACAAAAACATTCTGACTAAGCAGATTTCTCAGACCTCCGCCGCCGTTATACCAATTATAATCATTAAACCATAATTTGTTATCAATTACGATATCCGCCTCTGCATATGCATCTCCGGTTGTCGGCTGTTGTTCGGTTGTAGTCGGTTCAACACTGCCGCCTGAATTTTTGGGATACTTTGTACCCCAATATCCGATACACGGGGCAACATTTTCAGCAACAGTAGGGGTATCGCCGTAACCGTTACCGTGTACGGCATAATAGGTATTTTCTTTATTTCCTTTTTCAGTTCCGTCATCTGTGCGGTATGTCTGAAGACCGTGTTCTTTATTTATTTGATGTGACCAATTAAACGCTTTTTCACCTTTGCCACTATTATTTGCTTTAATCCAATCATTTACTTCAGCTGTTGTATGCCATACATTATATATTCTGCCTACCTCAACCTCATTAGTTCCGTCAAGCTTAATTTTCTCTTTTACTTTACTATATCGCATAAAAGATATGTTTGTTATTTTATCCTTTGGCAGATAAGCTATCCATTCAATAGGTTGTGGTTTTCCCTCAGCATTAACCTTAGTCTTTGACGCACTCATTACTACTGACTTTGGATTTTGAAAGTTTTCGTCATAATAGGTCATAACAAGGAAACATCCGGCATTGCCAACCCACATGAGTTCCGTATTTTCGTCATTGTCAGCATCACCTTTTGTTTTGTCAACGAAAGTAACATATTCCATATCTTTCCAGTTACTTTCAAGTTCAACTGTAATTGACACATTCTGACCCTCGTAAGCGTCACAGTTCTCTCCGGTTGCCTCAAGCCAAGCAACCATGGTTATGTTTTGGGATTTAAGACCGTCAAGAGTAAAAAGAGGAGCACCTGTGCCGAAATAGTAGTCGGAAAATGACCTGCCCTTTGCTTTAGTGGTTGTTGCCGAGCCAAGCGAATTAACAGAGCTTACTGCCTGACATTCGTCAGCATAGCTGTCAATAATTGCAGTGGGATCAATAACGGTCGAAGCCTCAGCACTGTTTCTGATGAATGCAATCCTTATTGGGCAAGGATTCTGATATGCCAGATATGTCGATGGCTTTTTGTTGCCGTCAACAGTAATATGTGTTGCACCGTCATAAACTTCTGTCTTTTTTGTATATTTATTTGTTACCTCAACTTTGTAACTTTTTACATATACTTCAACCTGACCGCCTGTTTGACCGGTAAGGGTAAAATCGCTGTATATGTATCCGTTATTTTTATCTCCTACTGTGCCTTCACGAAATTTCATTTCGCTTGTGTCAACGCTTTGCCCTTTATCGCCGTATCCGCGATCTACAGGAAAAAACATATTACGACCGTCAACACTTGATGCTTCTTTCAGCCTTGCCTGTTTTACGGTGATTGTATTTCTTATTTCTTCACCCTTATTAACTCTCATTCCGGCAGCAGATTCAAGAGAAAAGGTATCTGAATCAATAGTTGCCGTATCTCTTATTGTGAACCATGAAAAGGTAGATACTGCGAAAATACTTAAAACAAGAAAAAGAGCAACATATGAAGTTGTGACCTTTTTTGTGTTATTCAGTCTTGAGTCAACTAAACCGTTGAGAAAGTCACAAAACTTATCTTTCAACTTCATCAAAAATTCCCCTTTCCTACTTTAAATAAAATCAACTTTCTTTTGTCAATACAAGATTAACTTTAAACTTTCCGTTTACAAGAGCAAGTCTTGCCTCTGCGTCTTCGCCCTCAATCCACATATTACAGGTTACCATAGCACTGTAGAATTGATCATTTTCTGAGGACTTGTTAAGTTGTGCAATGTTTTGGTTTTGACCAAGCTCATAGGTAAATTTTCCGCCGTCAAAACCATCATTATTCACAACAAACGCCTTATCAACATCAGTACTGCTGACTGTGTGTTGTACTCTATTCGTGTCATAGTATACATGACTGTACGATTCTCCGCTTGGCATATCGTCTGACAAAGTGTACTCGTCAGTCGTCTGCTTCAACAAGATATTCGGAGCCGGCAACCACAGGAGCTTTTTTGAAGGAGGAGCGGATTTATAGTCAACAACCGAAAATCTTACCGCACCAACTACGGAATCTCTTGAAAAATTACCGTACTTGCTTTTATTTTTAATGCCCGTACCGTCTTGAGTTGTGAGTTGAGGAGCATCCGGTTTTATTGTTGATTTTTTGCCTATTGATATATTATACTGCGATTTTGAACGAATGTAAAGGTCAAATGACAAATAATGCTCATTTGCAGCAGGCTCACTCCACTCTCCATCTGGATTAACATGGGCTTGACCGCCTGATTGAATCAAAGACGGTTTGCTAAAATATGTACCGTCACCGGTTATTTCGGTCAACTGAAGTTTCTCAAGAAATGGGTAATCAGTTTTATTAAGCGTAATATTACCCACTGTATATTTGGTAGGAGCGGGGTCACCGTGCCCAACAACAGCAATTTCAATACCGTCAGGTGCCTGACACTCAACCTCTATACCGTTGGCTTTGGCTGAACGGTTATCCGTAAACCACGCCTGAATGCCGCAAAAGCCGGCAAGTGCAACAGTGAACAGAACTATTAAATTTTTAGCAATCATTCTGCCCGTTTTTCTGTTGGGCGCAGTAGAGTTTTTCATTTTTGCCCCTTATTCTTTACCAAAGTAAACTGAAACAAATCCGTTTGCTTTCAGAGTTTTGTTATGGAAAACAGTTGTTTTTCTTTTGGTTGCATCTCTTACAATGTTTTCAAAATTCATCACAAACGGTCTGTCAACACCGGAGAATGTAATTACAATCGGCAGATTGCTCATACCTTTCAGCATTGAACACAAATCGTTAAATGCAACAGTAAGATCTGCCTGCTTTTTATAAACATTATATACGCTTGCGCCGCTCTGTGAAAAGCCAGCAAGCACAACACCCTTTTTACTTCTGCATATGCAAAGAGATCTAACGCTTTTCTGTGCGTTTATAAGCTCATCTGCAACAGTAGCTTTGCCGAACTTAACAAGCTCATCGGCATATTTTGAAACAACTGCAACACTGCCGAAACCGTAGTCACGAACGAACAAATCGCCTGTATCCTTGACAGATTTAATTTCATCCTTAGCAAGGCTGATTTTTTCGCTTGCTTTCTTTTCGGCTTTGCGAATTTCAGCCTGAGCCTCTTTTTTAACCTCGGCAACCTTGGCTTTCATACGCTTTTCACAAGCTTTTTCTGCAAGCTCAACCTTTTTGTCAACCGACTTATAAGCCTTTTTAAGCTCAGAAGCGTGAGCGGCATTGCTTGCGGCTGATGATTTAAGGTTGGCTTCCTTAATTTCAACAAGTTCCTTCTTGTGAGTTTCTTCTTTATCTGCAAGCTCTTTAAGATGCTTTTGCTCGGTTTCATTTGCCCTTGCGGCAAAATCCGCATTCAGCTTTGCTACATAAGTGTTATGTTCAACCTCTGCATCGTTGAATTTATGGTTAAGCGATTCAACCTCTGCCGAATGAGCGTCGTTCATCTGCTGCTTTTCTTCAGCAAAATCGGCATTCATTTTATTGACTGTGTCCCTGTGCTGAACACGCTCATTCTGAAGTGTTTCCGTAAGATTTTCATTTTTCTCGGTTAGGTCGGTAATCCTGCGGTTATCCTCTTCAATCTGCGCATGGCACTTTTCAAGGTTTTCCGTAAGAGCGGCAATCTTTGCAAGCTGCTCGGCAACCTGAGTTTCAAGCTCTGCAATATGAGCCTTCTGCTCGGCGATAACAGCTTCCTGCTCTTTCACCTTTGTCTGCAAACGAGCATTCTCCTGCACAAGCACGAGAATTCTGTTATTTAATTCTACTATTTTTTTATTGAGTGTGTCAATAGTCTGATTGAGTTCATCAATCGTTTTATTCAACTCTTCAATAGTATCTTTTAACTGCTGATTTTCTTCCTCAAGCTCGGCAATTCTCTTTTCTGCCTCCATCAACTTGAGTTTTGTCTGCTGGAGCTCTTTCTTAACCTCTTGAAGTTGGTCTTCAAGAGCAGAAACCCTGCCCCTAAGAGTGAGAATCTGCTGTTCTTTCTGATCAATTATAACCTTTAAATTCTTGATTTCATTCGTGAGGTCAAGAATTTTCTTTTCGCGTTCACGGATTTCACGAAGGCGGATTTCCATCTCCTCTTTACGAACAGCATCAAGCTGTGCCTGCATAACCGCCTCGCGGGTCTTCTGCGGCTTTGATTCTTCCTCGGCAATTCGTGCATTTTCAGCGTCGTACTGTTCCTTAAGGATTGAACGAAGTCCCGGGTTTGTAGCAATAGACATCATAAAATGCTGGAATCCCATCGCAAAGTAAACATCCTGCTGAACAGTATCTGTCATTTTGCCGTTGTATTCCTCGCTTACGACCTCAAAGCCTTTACGCTTGTAGCTGTCGAGAAAGTTCCACAGCTCAACCACTTTTTTAAAGTTGGGGTTCTTTTTGAGAAGGTTGGTCTGCGTGAGCGGAGGACGAACCTCAGGCTCTTTTGAGATTTCCTTAATCAACTGAGTGTTTAAAAACTCATTAAGGGTTGTTCTGATTCTTCTGATTCTGTCAAAGTCCGAAAGCTGAGAAACATCAAGAACATCAAGGTCATCTGCAAGAGTTTCGTGAGATTCATTTATATAGTTAAGATTAAAATCGACTTTTTTCTCATTAAAATCAATGTGGCGAACCATAGAAATTTTATTATAGCTGTCGTTCGGCACATCTTTCATTTTTGAATATTTATCGTCAACAAAATGAAGCGCTTTGCGAATCAGCGTCATAAGCACACGGTTTTCATAAATAGCAAAGCTTTCCTCACGCTCAATTGTGAGGATTTTGTTAGGCGTTACCATATCACCCTCAACCTTGGCGATAAAGTTAGTGTGCTGCGAAAGGTGCTTAACAGACTCGGGGCCAATCTTTTTTGCAAGCTCAACTCTAACAACATTGTCAACCTGCTTAATAAAACGGCGCTGTTCGTCTATTGCTTTCTGAATGTACGGAAGTGTTTCCTCAATGGCAACAACCCATTCCATATCAATGACCTTTTCGTTGGTCTTACCGTCGAGCTTATCCTCGCCCTTATCGCCGTCCTTAAGGCCTTCTGTTATGTAATTGTAAGTAAAATCATTTTTCAGAATGTCCTGCATATACATATATGCTCTGAAATATTTACCAAAATCAGCCATTGATTTTTCTCCAATCAGATAGTTTTACCGCTAAAGGAACAAAGTCCTTTCACCAAGCAAAGGGCGAACAGAGTTCGCCCTGAATTGCTAAAATTATACAAGCTTCTTGAGCATACGGAGATAATCCTTGCTCTCAGTCATATTTTCTTCGCCGAAAAGCTCGTCAATATACGCACAAAGGCCATCTATTTCATCACGAATGTATGAAAGATTGAGTGACTCAAATTTTCTAAATACCTTGCGGGCAAGAACATAGTCAAGACCGTCAAGCTCTGTACCGCCTGTTCCGACATAAGCAGGAACAAAGTCACGAAGCTGTTTTACAATACGGTTACCAAAAGCTATGCGGAAATGCTCAATAACATAATCATCCAGAAGGGCAATCTTTTTGAGGTTCTCTTCCGAAACAACAAATTGAACCTTAGCGGCATTGAGGATGTACTCAAAATGTTTGTATGAAATGTATACAGAGTCTGTGAGAGGTGCTTCAAAAGGAACACCCTTTGTGTCGATGTTAATCGGCATAGCACGGTCATAAACCTTATCTGTGATAGCAAATGTCGAGTCATCGTTATTCGCAGTACCGATGTACCACATATTCGGCGGAATTTTGAGCTGACCGTTCACGATATGCTTCGGGTCAGACGGCCAAGAGTTCGGGATGATATCAACAACCCACTCATCTCTTGACGGCATTTCAAGAATTGAAAGCATTTCTGCAAAGTAATACTCAACTCGAGCGATATTCATCTCATCGAGGATTACCGCATAGATGTTTTCGTTATACGATGCCTCATACATTGCACGGAGAAGCTCGGTTTCGTTGAACTTCTTTGTAAATTCGTTGAAGTAACCGAAAAGCTCTGTTCTGTCGCGCCATGACGGCTGAACGGAAGCAACGATTGAAGGATTGTTTACAAACTTACCAAAGGCGTAAGCAAGTGAAGTTTTACCTGTACCTGAAATACCCTGAAGGATAATAAGTCTGGTAGACGCAAACGCAGCAACAAAAAGTCTGATAAGCTTAATATCGTAGTAAAGACCAAGCTGTGAGCAGGCAAAGAGTCTGAAACGCTCACAGAACTCGGGAAGTGTGATATCGTTGTCATAAACCGGCGGAACATAATCTGCCCAAAGCTTGTCGATTTCCGTAAGCTTGTAGAAACGGCTTTCGCCTGTGTCCTCTTCTTCGCCGTTGTTGAGCGACTCGATTTCTTCGCCTGTAAGCTCTGAAATCTCGTTGGGGTTAAGACCAATCTGTGAAACCTTCATAGAGAGAATCTTATCCTTTTCAAGGTTAAGTCTCATAACCTCTTTGTTGAGTGCCTGAACCTCTTTAACAAGAGAATCTGTATCTTTTCTCCTTCTGTGCGAACGAATAAACTTTTTTACAGCGACGACAATAAGCCATACGCAAAGTGCTAGCACAGCAACCAGAAGCACAATGGCAATAATCGCAATCACCCATGCGAGGCCGCCAAGCTCCGTGGTATAGGCATTAATAATGTTTACATAAGCGGAAAAATCAAAGGCATTGCCTACTCCGCCAAATAACCCGGTGATTATTGACCATAATGAGCCAAAAAACTGACCGAGAAATTCAAAAAGAAATTTAAATACTGTATCCACGGTACTTCGTCTCCTTAAAAAAATCTACTCTCATCTTTTGTGTAAGAACACATTTCTAAATTCCTATCTGAAATCTGTCATAAAGGACAGATTCTTCAAGGTGGGCGGCCAATGACCGCCCCTACAGTATGTAACTGTATTTCTTTCTCAGCTCTGAGACTGAGAAAGAAATATACCGTTACGATAAACGCTATGAATGCGTTAGGGACAAATTTGTCATAACTTAATCAGAATTATCAGCGGAATTATTGCCGTCAGCAGGTGTTTGTACTTTGGGCTCATTTTCCGCCTTGTCCTGATTTTCTCCGACGGAGGCAAGATATTCCTCAATAGCTCTCTTTTTCTGTTCTTCGGTAAGCTCGGCGGAATCAACCGCAAGCTTAGCCTCTTCGAGAGTTTTTTCCTTATTGTAGGCAAGCAGGTTGAGAATAACTCTGACTGCCTCATAAACAAAGAAAATAATCATCGGAAGCAGAACGCAGAGGAAAAATCCAAGCTGAGTTCTGATAAAGCTTAAAAAGTTACCCACGCCGCCAATCCTCGTACCTGTGTATTTGGCAACAATAGTTGAAGAGGTTTGAAGATCTTTATCGGGCTCCGGGTTGGTTTTCTTGTTGTCACCCTGTGTTCTGTAGTAGGTAATGTTTTCATCCTTAACAACCTCTACAATTCGGTGGGTATTAAGAACGGTCTCACCGTTGACTGTGATTGGGAATGTAACAATGTCACCTTTTTCATATTCATACGAGGGATCATTTGTAACCTCGCAGAGGATCATATCACCTGTGTTGATTGTGTCCTCCATTGAACTTGACAAAACGCTGAGGGGCGCAACACCGAAAACATTGGGAACCCCTGATGATTTGGAAGTTAGTGACAATGTAACGATTAAAATCGACACCGCCAGAATCAAAATCACAATAATGTCAATTATTACTGTCTCTTATACACATCTCCGAGC
>ENA-OYZM01000463-OYZM01000463.1-human-gut-metagenome-genome-assembly--contig:-NODE-463-length-12674-cov-4.565338_pt1 | contig 12674 bp, 11 predicted proteins | sample MGYA00243291_ERZ653477 | MGnify/ENA primary metagenome ERZ653477 (study PRJEB26926, sample SAMN06165024) | human gut metagenome | biome: ENVO:00009003; feature: ENVO:2100002; material: ENVO:00002003... | reverse complement strand
TAGTGCTTGTCGTCGGCAGTTTCAGCAAACGTTCCGCCTCGTCGCGCCACGCATCGGCGGGAAGCGTCGCTCGAAGCGCATCAATCTGCTCCATGCTGTACTGATTGTACTGCTCAATGTACTGCTGAATCTCCCGCTGCGCAAGGTCAGGCTGATTCGCGCGCTGATAGAGCAAAATCAGCTGTTCGCGGCGCTGCTTGCATGGCATATATTCCCCGGCGAACGTCTGCAAATCCGCCTTGACCTGATCGATGGCTTCCGTCCACTTTTCCGCCGCCATCAGCGTTTTCAGTGTCCGGTCATGCGCATACGGCACATCCCAATGCGAATGCCAGAAGCTGATGATGTCCTCCTGCGAAGCGTGCAGCTGCTGCATCGTTTTTTCACGCTGATTCAGCAGATTCACCATCGCGCCTCCACCGCGTTCCTGCGCATTCGGCTTCCATTCGGCAATTTTCTCGTCCAGCAGCGCAAGATTCCGCTGATGAATCGCTTCGTCCCACGGATACGAAAACAAGAACGCCAGCGGCGCGGTGAAATACGGCAGCGGCTGCCACGTCCGGAATACAGCGGCGAACCACTCGTACATTGCTGCCTGCTGGGCGGGTGCTGCGATGGCAAGAATCCGCATCCATGCATCGCGGCAAGCGTCTTCGATATCCTCCTGTTCAAGAATTTCATCGGCGGATTCAAACATCATTGCCGTGTCGCAAACGAGTTCAAACGCCAGCATCGCATGTTCCGGTGTCAGCAAATCAGCCAATTCCGCGTCCAGCAGCTCCAGCAGTTCCTGAACGGGTGATTCCTCTTCTTCGTCATATTCTTCTTCGTCATATTCCGCGTATTCGTCATACTCGTTTTCGGAATAGCGTTCGGCGGCGTGAAGCGTCTGCGTCAGGGTGCGCTGCCAATGAGGTGGCGTTCATCCGCACGGACAGGTTCGTCTCCCTTGCACAGCATCAGCCGATTTCGAAGTGCTTCGTCCTTTTTCAGCAGCGGGCGAAGAAAATCCCGAAGCGTTTCAGCGGACAGGCTGTTCAGCTTCTTCTCCCACTCCGGCGCGGGCAATTCCGCTTCCGGCAGATGGGTCGCCGCAAAGAGAACCGCTGCCATATGCTTGCAGTTTGCGCCCTCTTTCGCAAAAGGGCAGGTGCAGGACAGAGTTGCCACGGCATCGCCTGCCAGCGTAATCTCAACCCGATACAGCCGCGTGCCTTCTACATCAGCAGTGATTTTCTCCTGCGTGCAGTGCAGATTTTTCACTGCCCCGGCACGCCAGTAATTGCGCCCGCGCGTAATCATCTTCGAGATAAAATTCTCTTTCCAGTCAGTGATGTGCATCGGCATTCCACCTTTTGCAAAACAGGCTGCCCGTTTTTCTCGGACAGCCTGCTTGCTTATTCCTTCGTCTCAATCTCAATGCCGCGTTCTGCCAGCCAGTTCGGCCAGTAGTCGTCGGTGTAAAGCAATGCCTCGCGGGTGGAGGGCATCGGGGGCAGCGAGCCGCCCGTAGCGTAAATCAGCGCGGAAATCGGCAGAACTGTGTAGCCCTGCTCCTCGTAGTAGGTCAAGACAGCATCAAGAATTTCCCAGCTGTGATTCGCGTCGAGATGGCAGAGCAAAATATTGCCGGGCGCGAGCTTGGCACGCGTCGTACCGTTCTTGATGCACTCTTCCACCGTGTATTTGCCGATGGAGTCCTTCGTGCTCATGTTCCACAGCACGCACTCCATGCCTTCCGCGCGCGAAACGCTGATGACGTTGCTGTTCACGTCCCCGTACGGCGGGCGCATCAGGCGCGGCGAGACGCCCAGCGTTTCCGCCATGGTCTCCGCCGGGAAAACGATTTGGCGCATCATGCTGTATGGCCGTTCCTTCGTCAGCTGCGGATGCGTGTTCGTGTGGTCGCCGATTTCATTGCCCGCCGCCAGCACGCGCTTGGATTCCTCCGGGAACGTGCGGACGAAATAGCCCGTCATGAAGAAGGTGATATTCGTGTTGTGCTTCGCCAGCACTTCCAGCACCTGATCGGTGTTCTTGCCGCCGAAACCGCAGTCCATGCCGATGCCGACAAGTTTCCGCTCCGTCTCCACGTTCTTGACGGCGCGCTGTCCCTTCGCAACGACGGTCAGGTAACCGCCATCCGCCACACAGCGGTCGCCCAGCCACACGCTCAGGCGAGTGTATCCCTCCATATCAGCGGTTGGGGTGATGGAGAAGCTCATGTCGCCGCTCGGATTCGACCACTTCGCTTCCGCCAGCGCTGTACCCTTGTCATCGCGCAGCTGGAAGGTGTTGTTGCCCTTGACGATGGTGGATGAATTCGTCACCGTCATGCGGACGCTCATCTTCTTGCCCACCGTGCCAAAGTTGATGCCCAGATAGAACTGCACGTTCGGCAGGCGCTGGATGGTCAGCGTGTGCTTGCCTGCACCGGTGTAGCCGTCGCCGCTCTGCAGTTCAAAAACGACCTTGCCGCGTTCCTCCACCACCTGCGTCGGAACGGTCAGCGTGGTGCTCTTCTGCCCTGCCGGGATGACCACGGAATACGCGCCGTCCAAGCCGTCGCAGGTCAGGGAAACCGTCAGGTCTTTGTCGCTTGCGGGCGACACGTTCAGCTTCAGCGTATAATCATAGCCGCCGTTGATTTGCCCGTTTTTCTCGGCAAAGGTGACTTTCACGCCGTCCGCCAGCGCGACGGACATCAGCAGCGCCAGCATCATGCCCAGCGCACAGAACCATTTTTTCATGTGCAGCCTCCATTGGTCGTCGATCGTTGATATATCTGCTCGGACATACACGTCCACTTCTATTATACCATTGATTGAAAAGGAACACAAGTGCAAAAAACGCCGCTCCGCTTAACCATATTCAGTCAGCGGGGCGGCGCGATGTGTCAGGGGATTACTGCTCTGCCAGCTTGTTCAGCATCTCAACGATGCCGCGGCTGTTCTCCAGCTGATTCTCCATGCCTTCGACAATCTGCTCTTCCGCAGTCGTCTCATCCGCATCCGCGTGCAGGACAACCGGCAGCTGCTTGCCGACGAACTGCTCCGCGAAGGCGTCCAGCATTTCCTGCGTCAGACCTTCGATTTCATTTTCCAGCGTCAGCTTCAACTCCGTCACCACATTGTTCGCATCCAGATGCAGTTCAACATCAAGCGTGTATTCGTCCGGCAGCATAGACGTGATGGTGGTGGTAAGAACTCTTCCTTCATCAGCGGGTTCTTCCGTTGCTTCAGGCTCAACAGTGGGTTCTTCCGTCGCTTCAGGTTCGGCGGTGGGTTCTTCCGTCGCTTCGGGCTCGACGGTGGGTTCTTCCGTCACAGCGGGCTCGACAGCGGGTTCTTCCGTCGCTTCGCCGTTCAGCGCGCTCTGCGCCAAGCCGAGGTTCTGCATCAGCTCATCCAGCTGCGCGGACACGTTGTCGAGGTAGCCCTGCGCCGCCGCTTGATTCGCCTTTGCGGTGTCCAGTTCAGCGGTCAGCGTTTCCACCTGCGCCTTGTTCGCTTCGTTTTCGTCGTTCAGGACAACCAGCTGGGCTTCCAGTTCCGCCACCTTTGCGGTGGATTCTTCCAGCACCAGCTGCGCTTCGCGGAGGTCATTCTGCGCGGTGGTCAGTTCCGCCTGCGCCGTCTCCTTGTCGGCAATGGTCTGCTGGAGTTCGGTGTTGCTGGCGGCCAGCTGACCGTTGACCTCATCCAGCTGACTGGACAGGTTATTCGACCGCACGAACAGCGCGACCATCACGATGACCGCCACGACCAGCACGACGATGAGTGCAAACAGGGAGACTTTCTTCTTCTCGCTGTTTTCCGGCGTGTTCTGTGCCGGTGTCTGGGACTTGTTTTCGGACATAGGAACTTCCTCCTTGCTTTGTCAGTCGAATCTCAGGCTGTGAATAAATGCGGCTGTCATCCTATTTCCAAATGCGAATGCGCAAGCAGATAGCGCAAGTGAATTGGGGAATAGGCTCACTCCTCTGCCTGCCCAAGGAGCTGCCGTGCGGCGTCCACCTGCGCCTGAAGGGATGAAAGCGTCTTTTGCAGCGTCTCCACCTCTCCGATCAGCTCACTGTCCGGGGTCCGAAGGAGAGCGAGCTGCTGCGTGAGCGTTTCCGCCTGCGCCGCTAATTCCGCATTCTCGCTGCGGAGCGCCTTGCGCTGGGCGCGGAGTTCCTGCTCTCGCGCGGACGCTGCATCCGCTTCGGGCTGCACCGCCTGCAATTGCGCCAGCGTTTCCGGCAGGTCAACGTCGATTTGCGCGCGCTGCGTCTGCTGAAGCTTCAACCGCGCCAGACTTGCATCCAGCTGCAATTGCGTCAGCCGAAGCTGCTCGCCCTGCTGCGCCAGCCGAACCGCCAGCACACACAGCGCCACGCACACCACACACATCACCGCGACAAAAATGGTGCGGAATCCCTTGGAAACTTTCGGCAGCATGCTGCTTCCTCCTCTTCCAGTCTCGCCAACAGGGAGCCTTTCTATTCACTATTGTAGCATATTCCGGTACAAATTGCAAAGCAAAAGCGCTGAAAAATGCCGCTTGTTCGGCAAATTGTTACAAATCATTCATTTTTTGAGCCGCGTCGGCGAGACTTTTGGCGAGATAGTCCAAATTTTCCTGCCGGCAGACGGTATCGCGGGAAGTGTGGATGCGCCCGGTGATGAGTCCCACCCCCGCGCTGTGGTGGTATGCCGACACACCCACCCCGCACACGAACCGCCGATAATCGCCCGCGCCTTGCACGCCCGCGCGCCCGAAGAACTGCGTCGACACGCCGGATGCCATCGCGTTCGCTTCAAGGGATTCGCGGACGGCGGCGTATTCCGGCTTATCCTGCGCCATTTTCGGGGCGCTGATGACGAAGGTGTCGCCATCCCCAACGCAGTTGAGGTCAACAAGCAGCTTCATCGTCTGCACTTCGACGTGCTGTGCGCCGTAGCTCTTTGCGCCGCGGCTGCCCGTCTCCTGATGATCAAAGAGGATGAACGCCGTCTTTTCGCGCGCTTCAGGGGACAGGCGCTGCATCGTCTCCAGCAGGGCGGCAATGCCGGATGTGTTGTCATTGACGTTATGCTTGTTCGCCGCGCCGAACATCATCAGCAGCATCAGCGCCAGATAGGCGAAAAAGAACGTCAGAATCAGCAAATCGCCGCTCTTCGTCGCCAACCCGACTGCCGTGCCAATCAGCAGGGAAATCAGCAGCATTCCCAGCAGCACCGCGCCCTGCGAGAGGATATACACCGGGAAATTCCGGGGAATGCGCAAGTCCGGCACGCCGATGGTCGCCGCCGTATCGTAGTGGGCGCTGATGAGGAGTTCGGCATTTTGAGGGTCGCCGGCGACGATGTTGCGGTGGCGCAGCTTGTCCTTTCGGTTCATGCCGTCCACATAGGGGCGATACCCCATTTCGCGCATCTTCGCCATCACCCACTTCTCGAACGCCCGCTTCTGCGCCGTCGTTTTGCGGATGGGGAACTGCGTGTCGATTTCTTCGCGTATGGTCATGCTTGCTCCTTCCCGACGACCTGCCGGAGGACGGCTTCCACCGTGTCCGCCACACCCTGCAGGATACTTTCGTCGTACGTCGTGTCATGTCTGGTATGAATTTTGCTGCAGTACCAGCCTACATGCTTTTTCCTGCGGCAGGCGCAGATACCCACGCCGAGCTTGAAGTGCTTCTGGTCGGAGGAGAAATTGCACTTCTCCATGTTGCCAAGGACGACCGGAATACCGCTGCTTTTCCGCGCCGTCTCGCCCAGTGCCGGATACTTCTCCCGCGCCGCTTTCGGCACAAGCATCAGCATGGCTTCCCCCACGCCGATGCAGTCCATGTTCAGCACAAGCGTCTTCTTTTGCCGCCTGCTTGTGCGCTTTCGCCAGCCCCGATGCGCCGAGCAGCCCCTTCTCCTCGTTGTCGAACAGTACGAACGCAATCTCCTCCGGCTTTTCCGCCGCGAACGATTCCATCAGCGCCAGCACCCCGCACACGCCCGACGTGTTGTCATTGACGTTGTGCGGATTCGGCACGCCCGCCAGCAGCAGATACATCATCAGGCAGTACAACCCAATCAGCGTCGCTTCCGTGCAGAAGATGCTGCCCGTGAGCTTTTTCACAATCCCCGTCGGTACGAAAATGAACACCACCATCACCAGCGCAATTAGCGCCTGAACGAGGTAGAACATCGGGCGATTCATGGGGAGCATGACATTCGGCAGCCCGACGGTTGCGGGCGTATCGTAATGCGCCGTAACAAGCACTTTTGCCTTGTCCACATCGCCCACGACGATATTGCGGTTCGTGCAGATTGCCTTGTTTTCCTCCATCCTCGCCGTATAGCCCATTTCCTGCGCCTTTTGCAGCACATACTGGCGGAAGTGCGCCTTTTGTACCTTGCTTTTGCGCACCGGAAACCGCGCATTGACCTCCTGCATCCAGCGATTCGTATTCATTTTTTCTGTTCCTTTTCCGTGTACGGCACGACCTCCACCACCGTCAGCGTGTCTCCCTCGACGACAAAGCGAATATCCACCTCGCCATACGGCACGCCGTACACGCGCTTTCCGTCATGCTGATACGCCGGGCGCGGGTCTTGCGCGAGCAAGCCCATCACGGCGGGCAGGTTCTGCTTGGGAACATACTTTTTGAGCTTCTCCGGAAAATCCACCGTTAGGCGATGGCGTTCTGTCTGCTCGGTGAACCCGCCGACGGCATCCGGCACGCTGTCCACATACGGCAGGTACGGCTTGATGTCCACGATTGGCGTGCCGTCCATCAAATCCGCGCCGGAGACGACGAGCGTGATGCGCCCGTTCTCCTCCTCCATGCGAATCAAGCGGACAACCGTCAGACCGATGCGGTTCGGGCGGAACGGCGAGCGCGTCGCGAACACGCCCAATCGGGTATTGCCGCCCAGCCGCGGCGGACGCACAGTCGGCCGCCAATCGTCCTGCTGCGCGCGGTCGAACTCCCAGAGCAGCCACAGGTGGGAGTAATCCTCAATGCCGCGGAACGCCTCGCGGACGCTGTACTTTTCCGCCATCACGACGCGGGAAATCACCTCCGGCACAAGCCCCGACTGCCGCGGCACGCCGAATTTCTCCCGAAAGCCGTTTTCGATTCGTGCAATGATTTCCATCCGGATTCCTCCCCTTTTCCATACGGGATAAGTATAGCCCACCGGCGCCCTCCCGTCAAGGGGCGGAAGCAGAAAGGAATTTCTGTCAGTTTTGCATTTGGCAAGAGGATTTTTCTTGGTTGGTGGAGAATAATACACCATTCTTATTGCACGAAATTTTTCGCAAGGAGGTGAATCCCCTTGGTAGAAGCCCGGCACATCACGATGGATTTCCGCATCGACCAGAACCGCACCACCAACCTCAAGGAGTTTGTCGTCGACACCCTCCGCCGCCAGACGCATACCACCACCTTCCGCGCCCTCGATGATGTATCCTTCATCGCCGAAAAGGGCAGTGTCACCGGGCTGATTGGCCATAACGGCGCGGGAAAATCCACCCTGCTCAAAATCATCAGCGGCATTTACCCGCCCACCAGCGGCAGCGTCGCCCTGCAGGGCACGCTTGTGCCCATGCTCGAACTCGGCAGCGGCTTCGACGCGGAACTCACCGGGCGGGAGAACATCTTCCTTAACGGCGCAATTCTTGGCTACCCGAAGGATTTTCTGCACGACAAAGCGCCGGAAATCATTGCGTACAGCGAACTCGATCGTTTCATCGACCGTCCGCTGAAAACGTACTCGTCCGGAATGCTCGCGCGTCTGGCTTTCTCCATCGCCACCGTCGTTCAGCCTGATATTCTGATTGTGGACGAAATTCTTGCCGTCGGCGACGAGCGTTTCCAGCGCAAGAGCCGCGCGCGGATGCTTGAGCTCATGTCCGGCGGCGCGACAGTGCTGTTCGTCAGCCATAATTTAAGCCAGATTCGCGAACTCTGCGACCGCGTGATTTGGCTGGAGCATGGCAGAATCCGCGCGCAGGGCGACGCAAAGTCCCTGTGCGACGCATACGAAAGGGAGGCAGCCCCATGAGTGAGCAGACGCCGCGCCGACGCCGGGCTGACCGGGTGTATACGCCGGAGGAAAACGAAGCCGCGCCCTGCCGCCGCCGCATGAATGCGGACGAACCCCCGCGCCGACGCCGAACGCGCGAGTATTATTCGCCTGAGGAGTTCATCCCGTACCCTGCGGAGGATTCGTTCGACACCATGCCGCCAGACATCCCGTTCGATGTGCCTCCGGACACGCCGTCCGCGCCCCCGAAACGGAAATTCCGTCTGCCGCCGCTGGGCGAATCGCTGCGCAGGACGATGCAATTGCTCCGTTCTGCGCGCCCGGATTTCCCCTTCCGCCGTCCGCATGGGGTCGACGACTTGCTGAACATGCTGCTGGATGCTCTGCTGTGGCTGCCAAAACTGACAGCACATTTGACGCTGTATGCCTGCCGTTACCTGCGCGCATCCGTCCGCTATGCCGTGGAGGGTGCAACGCCGCTCTGGCAGGCGTTTCTGCTCCGCCCGTACAGCTGGGCGGGGTTCTATCTGCTGCTTGGGGGGCTGGCATTCAGCGGTGTTCATCTGATGTCGCGCGGGTCAACGGGCGCATCGTTCGCCGGATTCGTGCTGCTGCTCGCGCCGCTGGCGTGGGGCATCGTGCTGGGATGGGCAGCGGCGAACGCGCTGCACCGGCACTGCTTCTTCTCCCGGTGGACGTTCGTCGCGCTGGAAGTGCTGTGCGTCCTTGGCATTGCGGGCGCTGCGCTGGGCTATCCCATTGCGCTGCTTGCATCGGCGCCGCTGCCGCTGTGGATGCTCGCTGGCGCTCTGCTCCTGCGCCGCACAACGCTGCAATCCTTCTCCCCTGCCGCCATCGTCGATTTCTTCCAGCGCCTGAAGCCGCGCTGGGAGCTGCGGCGAATCGGGCTGCACACGGCAGCGACCGTCAGCTACACTGCACCTGTCAAACACAATCGCTTCTTTATTGAGCTGCAATGTACGCATCCGAGCACGGGGAATGCGCTGATTTTGTTTCATACGTCCACCATTGAACCGGCGCTGGGGCAGAAGGTGCATGTGATTCTGCATCCGACGGAGGAAGACATATATGAAGTGGACTTGACGACAAGCATTCCGCGGGTAAAAATTCGGAAGAATGACTTGTGGCGGAATCGGGAATAGGATAGCATCGGAGGTATCAGCATGGAATCATCCCTCAACATTCAAAAAATCGTCAAGCCCTCCTTTGCCGTTATCGGCATCGAAGGCTCGACAGACGACGGCGAAGGCTTCATCCCCATGCTCTGGTCGGACGCGAACGCCCACTTCGACGAAGTCTCCCCCGTCGCCAGCCGCGACGAAAACGGCGCGCTGCTCGGCATTTGGGGCGCGATGAGCGACGAAACTCGTTCGTTCCTGCCATGGACAGACGGCTTCTCGCACGGGTTGTACCTTGCGGGCGTGGAGTGTCCCATCGACGCGGAAGTGCCGGACGGATGGACGAAGTGGGTCGTGCCGGGGTATGAGTACCTTGCCATAGAGAATCGCCGCGCGGACACGTTCAGCCGCATGGTCGATTACTTCCGCGAAAACGGCGTGAAGCTCGTCGGCGCGGTGCAGGAATTCACTGACCCGAAAACGCAGCAGGAGTATCTGTACTTCCCGATTCGGGCATTATGACAGCTTGACGCATTCCCAAACGGATGCTATAATACCCCATGAATCTGATGCAGAGGTGAACATGATGGCAGAAGAATGTACGCATGACTGCTCCTCGTGCGGGAGCGCGTGCGCATCGCGGCAGAAGCCGCAGAGTTTGCTTGCCCCGGCAAACGCGGGCAGCCGGGTGAAGAAGGTCATCGGCGTTGTCAGCGGCAAAGGCGGCGTGGGAAAATCACTGGTGACGGGTCTGCTCGCGTGCGAAACGGCGCGGCGCGGGAAAATCGCCGGGGTACTGGATGCGGACATCACGGGGCCGAGTATGCCGCGCATTCTGGGCATCCGCGACAAGGCGGTCGGCAATGAGCTGGGCATCCTGCCGCAGGAAGCTGAAAACGGCGTGAAGGTTATGTCCATCAACCTCCTGCTGGAGCACGACACCGACCCCGTTATCTGGCGCGGCAGCCTGATTGCGGGCACAGTGAAGCAGTTCTGGACGGATGTGTGCTGGGGGGATGTGGACTGCCTGTATGTGGACATGCCGCCGGGAACGGGCGACGTGCCGCTGACGGTGTTCCAGTCGTTGCCGGTGGATGGCATCGTGATTGTCTTAAGCCCGCAGGAGCTGGTCGGCATGATTGTGGAAAAAGCCGTCAAAATGGCGCAGATGATGAACATCCCCGTGCTGGGCTTGGTGGAAAACATGGCGTACATGACCTGCCCGGACTGCGGCAAGCGCCTGTATCCCTTCGGCGAAGGGCGCACGGCGGATGTCGCGAAGCAGTATGGACTGCCGATGCTGGCGCAATTGCCGATTCAGCCCGAAATCGCGAAGAAGTGCGACGAAGGCCGCTTGATGGACATTCAGCTGCCGGAAATGGGCAAAGCAGTCGATGTCGTGCTGAAATGCAAGGTTCGCAAGCACAAATAATCGAATCCCGTCGGAATCGTCCGGCGGGGTTTTTCATATCGAAACGGTTTTTGCAGCAGGAGAATCCGGCGCACATGTCGAATTATAGTTGATTCAGCGGAACAAATCCGCGCTTTTCTTCGTCTAATCCAGCGGAAAGGGAGGAAAAGCGCCGCTTGTTTCGTTATATCATTGGAAGGCGCGGGCTTTTCGCCACTTTCCGGCAGGGGAAGTGCAATTTAGCCCTTGCACACTGCCCGATAAATGTGTACAATATAGATGGGCGATTGCCCATACGCCTCTTTCCGGCAAATCCGGCGGGAGGATAACGCTTGCTCCGCTCGCCCTGAGTGTGAAGGAAGGGAATTATCATCATGAAGAATCATGCCGCTGCAACTGTTCGCAACCGCATTCTCAAGGGCGCTGCCCTGTGCGGTGTTTTGGCGCTGTCCATGACGCTGACGGGCTGCTTTGTGCCGCCGGACGACCTGTCGGGCGACCTGTCCAATCAGGGTGTTGTTTACAATACGGTTGCTGTCACAGCGCCCCAGCGCACCGCTACGCCCACTCCTTCGCCCACGCCGACGGTTGAATCCGTTTTCAATTTCGGCACGAACACCGCTACGCCGACGACACAGCCGGGCGTGATTACGTCCAACGGCATTGTCACCGTGGTGACCACGCCGCCCGGCAGCGTCGCCACCACTGCGCGGCCGACCGCAACGCCCACGCCAACTGCGGCTGCCGTTCTCAAAAAAGGCTCGTCCGGCGCTGATGTCAAGACGCTCCAGCGCCGCTTGAAGCAGCTTGGCTACTACACTGGCAGCGTTGACGGCGATTTCGGCGACGCGACGGAGAAGGCGCTGCGCGCGTTCCAAGACCGCAACAATCTGCTGGTGGACGGCATCGCGGGCAAATCGACGATGGCAAAGCTGAACAGCTCCAACGCTGTCAAGGCAGCCGCCGCAACCGCTACTCCGCGCAAGACCGCAACCCCCAAGCCGAAAACCACCGCGACCCCAAACCTCTCCACTGAGTATTATCTCCAGAGCGGTTCGTCCGGCACACGCGTCCGCACGCTGCAGGCGCGCCTGATTGAACTGGGCTGGATGGCGGGTTCGCCGGACGGCAACTATGAGGGTGCGACAGAATACGCCGTCAAGGCGTTCCAGAAAAAGTACAAGAGCCTGTATACGGACGGTGTCGCCGGGCCTTCGACGCTGCAAACGCTGTATTCTTCCTCCGCGGCGAAATCCTCCACGCCCGTTTCCTCCATCGGCACGACGCTGGAGTCCGGCATGAAGAACAGCGGCGCCGTCAAGGCGATGCAGACGCGCCTGAAATCCTTGGGCTACCTGACCGGCACAGCGGACGGCTCTTTCGGCGACGCGACAAAGGCGGCAGTGATTGCCTTCCAGACGGCGAACGGCCTGAAGGCGGACGGCAAGGCGGGCACATCCACCCTGAACCGCCTCTATTCCGACGCGGCGATTGCCGCCAGCTCCATGCCGACGGCGACTGCTTCCACCTCCGTGGACGGCTACACGACGCTCTCCGAGGGCGACACCGGCACGGCGGCGCTCAACCGCGCCCTGCAGGCGGCGCTGAATCCCGCGGGCGCGGGACGGCGCGAAAAGCGCTTCGGCGACCTCGTGTTCCGCGAGGGCGACCGCGTGATGCAGACGCGCAACGACTATGACGTTGTCTGGCAGAAGGCGGACGGCACCGCCGGCACGGGCATCTTCAACGGCGACGTGGGACACATCGCAAAGATCGACCCAAGCGGTGAGCTGCTGGAGATCGTCTTTGACGACCGCACCGCCGTCTACACCGCCGATATGCTCGCAGAGCTTGACATGGCCTACGCCATGACCGTCCACAAGGCCCAGGGCAGCGAGTACCGGGCGGTGATCCTGGCGGCCTGTGACGGAGCCCCCATGCTGCTGACCCGGGGGGTGCTCTACACGGCCATCACCCGGGCCCGGGAGCTGTTTATCGTGGTGGGGGACGAGGGCAAGGTGGTCCAGATGGTCCACAACGACCGGCAGCAGCGGCGCTATTCCGGCCTGCGGGCCCGGCTGTCCGCGCCCT
>ENA-OYZM01000457-OYZM01000457.1-human-gut-metagenome-genome-assembly--contig:-NODE-457-length-12757-cov-5.079043_pt1 | contig 12757 bp, 7 predicted proteins | sample MGYA00243291_ERZ653477 | MGnify/ENA primary metagenome ERZ653477 (study PRJEB26926, sample SAMN06165024) | human gut metagenome | biome: ENVO:00009003; feature: ENVO:2100002; material: ENVO:00002003... | reverse complement strand
AAGCCCTTTTTGTTTTTTCTAAGTTTTAACATTTATGTTAATCCTCCACTATAATTATTTCAATGTTTGGGTATCGGACACAAAGCGATGTTGCTTATGCAGCGGTGTGTGCCTTTTGGCACGCGATGTTGCCGTTGGCGCGATGTTGCCGTTGGCAACGAGGTGTGTCTTCGACACGTTGCGACAGCGTGCTGTCGCTATCACACTGCGACAAATCCTTATTTTGTGAACACGTCATAAACTGCGCTTTTGACCAAACAATCGCCGTAAACGTCAATTGTTTGTTTTTTGCTTGTTTATTCCTTTTCCCCACGGGTACAAAAGTATCCCGCGGGGTCCCCGATTTTTCCCACGGGTACAAAAGTATCTTGCGGGGTCCCCGATTTCAATGTTATAAGTTATGGTGAGTTGTATGAAAAATAATATATTGACACTGTACGCGCGAAGTAGTATAATTATATAAGTATGAAAAGGCGTGTTTTCAAAAATAAAAAAGGCTTTACGCTCGTGGAACTTATCGTGACCATTGCCATTATGGCGATTCTTGCCGCGGCGGTTACGCCTGCCGTTTACGTCACGACAAAACGCCGCCAGAAGAGCGCTGCCGAAACCGACACGCAGACCATGTACAGGAACGCGATCGCGGCGGTTACGTACCTTTCGGGGCAGTATATTTATCCCAACAAGATAGATCCGCGCGATGACACGGCTGTCAACGACGTGAAAAACGGGTGGTACGTCACGTATTCCGCAATGGTGTGCAAGCGCATTTATCAGACCGTAATCGGGCTGGACATTCCCGTCAAATATTACAATCCCGATGCGTCGGGGACGCAAAAGGCCCTTGTGCCGGACGGCTGCAACGCGGTGGAGCGCAGTTCCTTTGTCAGCGCGGATAACAAAAATCCTTATATCGTCATTCAGGTTGTGGGCGTCACGGCGGCGGAGAATAGCGACGAAATCGTATATTATCTCATCGTCAGTTACCACAACGACAAAAATCAGTTTGCGGCTTGGGACGGCGGAAAAGAGGTTCCAACGGCTACGCTTGACTACGTCACGAAAGATCCGACGACAAATCCGCAACTTAACCGCGCCTATCAGACCAACAAGGGCACTCCCATCCGCTATACGTTCAAAATAAGAACAAAGTAATGCTATTATGAAATATATCTTGCAGTTTTTTTACCTGGTTTTACAGTTCACCTGGGGCGCGATTCAGAACGCATTGGGGTTTTTGCTTTTCCTGAAAAATATCAGGTGCGAGCACGCCTATTACCACGGCGCAATCCTGACCTTCCACGAGGGCGATTGGGGCGGCGTGTCGTTGGGCGCGTTTATCTTCATCAACGGCAAGCGCGGCGAGGAGTACAAAAAAACCGTGTCCGTGCATGAGTACGGCCATACAATTCAGTCGCTGATTCTGGGGCCGCTGTATCTGTTTGTCGTCGGGATTCCGTCGTTTATATGGTGCAACAACAAGAAGTGCATTGCTTATAGACAGGAACAAAATAAGTCCTATTACGATCTGTATTGCGAAAGCTGGGCGAACAGGCTCGGCGAGGCGGTCACGCACGAGGAGGCCCCGCACAAGTGAAAGAAAAGTTCAACGGGGTGCTTTTGCATATAGGAAGTCTGCCGTCTGAATACGGCGTCGGCGCGCTGTCCGAGGGCGCGTTTTCTTTTGTCGATTTTTTGGCGGACGCGAAGGTCGATTTCTGGCAAACGCTGCCGCTATCGCCAACGTCTTTCGGCGACAGCCCGTATCAGTCGCCGTCGGCATTTGCGGGGAATCCGTACTTTATTGATATAAATACGCTTGTTAAACGCGGGCTTTTGACGGAAAACGAGGCAAAACGCGCCAAAACAAAATCACTTGACTACGCCGAAATTTTTAACTCGCGATACGACGTGCTGCGCTGCGCGTTCAAAAGATTTCAAAAAAATTCCGATTATTCAAAGTTTCTTGAAAATAACGATTATTGGCTGGACGACTTCGCGCTGTTTATGGCGCTTAAAGTCAAAAACGGGTTTTCGTCGTTCGATACGTGGGAAAAGGACGAAAGACGGCGCGATACGCTGTCCGACGAAAAAATCGCCGTGCTTCAAGACGAGTGCGATTTCTGGCGGTTTTTGCAGTTCGAGTTCTTTCGCGAATTGACCGCGCTTAAAGACTACGCAAAAACCAAAAACGTCGCGCTTATCGGCGATATCCCCATCTACGTCGCGTACGACAGCGCGGACGTCTGGGCGCACCCCGAAATTTTCAGGCTCGACAAAAATATGCGCCCGAAAGAGGTCGCAGGAGTGCCGCCCGATTACTTCTCCGCCGACGGGCAACTGTGGGGCAATCCGCTGTACGACTGGAAAAAACAGCAGGCGGACGGCTTTGTGTGGTGGCATCACCGCTTGCTGCATCAGCTGCAATTCTTCGACAAAATCCGCATCGACCACTTCCGCGCGTTCGAAAGCTACTACGCCGTGCCGTCAGGCGCGAAAACCGCAAAAATCGGCAGGTGGGTGAAGGGCGTCGGTACAAAAATCTTCGACGGGCTTGACCTCGACGGCAGAATCATCGCCGAGGACCTCGGAATTATCACCGATAAGGTGCGCCGCCTTGTGAAACGCACCGGCTTCCCCGGTATGAAAGTCTTTCAGTTCGCTTTCGACGGCAGGAGCGATAACGAGCATCTGCCGGAAAACGTGAAGTATAACACCGTCTATTACACCGGCACGCACGACAACGATACGCTGAAAGGTTGGTACGACGCGCAGGGCGACGGCACCAAAGAGTACGTCAAAAAAACCCTCGGCGCAACCGACGAGAACGTCTTTGATAAAGTTTTCAAAAAGGTAATGCGCTCCCGCGCGAAATTCGTCATCGTGCCTATGCAGGACTATCTGTTGCAGGGCTCGGAGGCGAGAATGAATACTCCGGGGACGAACGACGGGAATTGGAAATACGTCCTGCCGAAAAATTACGCAAAGGTGAAAAACCGCATAAGAAAGTACGTCAGGAACAGATGTTCAGACAGTGCGGCGCGTCATAAACTGCGCTTTTGACCAATCATTTCACGCTAAAAGCGAAAATGCTTGTCTTTTGCTTGTTTATTCCTTTTCCCCACGGGTACAAAGTATCCCGTGGGGTCCCCGTATTTTCGCTCGTAATGATAAATTTTAATCCATAACTTGCCCGAAGGGCAAATATCACGCCGTAGGCATATCACTGTCGAAGACAATATCACTTGCCGAAAGGCAAATATAACTCGGATAAAGCGATAAACGTTATCGCTTTATCCGTTAAAATCCTGTGCCTTTTTCGGTGACGATGTTTTCACCGCTCAGGTAAATTTTGTAATAAACTTCGCGATATTCTTGCGACTTTCCCTTGTAATAAAGATAAATCGCTTTTTGCTTAAAATCGGCGGAAAAAGTCCCCTTTTTTTCGGGAACGCCGTACGAATCAGCCCATTTTAAGGACGAAAACCTGTTTTTCAAGGTATTGTAAGCGGCTTCCGAGTACGCATCCGTCCATATAGCGTCGATACTACCATACAACAATAGATCTGTCACGTCGATTTCGATCCCCGTAAGTTCGGTGAAGAACGAAGGGCGTTCAACGACTTCCTGCGCCCACGAAACGATTTGTGCAGAAATTTGCTTTCCGTTGTATATGTAGTTGACTTCGTCGGTTTTCTTGTTGAGAATGCCCACGGTTGCGCCCGAAACGACGCCGGCAAGCACCGCCATAATCGCAATTACGACGATAAGCTCCACAAGAGTGAAACCTTTTTTATCGGATTTCATAATTTTATTATACAAAACCGCCGACGTTTTGTCAAAACCGACGTATTTCAGGGAGAAACGGAAAATTTGATTTTGGAAAACCCGTCGTTTTTCGTTTTATTGAGTTCAAATTTTTTGAAGATTTTTTTGAAAATCAATTTTTTTGCAAGTCGTAATAATTGACAGCAATGAGTGTCAAAATGACATAAAGTGCGTTGCGCGTCATAAACTTCACTTTTGACCAAACAATCGTCGAAAGCGACAATTGTTTGTCTTTTGCTTGTTTATTCCTTTTCCCCACGGGTACACAGTATCCCGCGGGGTCCCCATAATGGGCAATGCCTCGCAATGACAGAGTACTTCGTACGGAAAAGAAAAAGTTTTGTTTGCTTGCAAAAAATGGCGTGATTGACTTACGCTTTTTCTTTTACCCCGTGCAACGCGCTTTATTTGTCGTTGCGTTTGTCGCAAAGTATGAGCGATATATCGTCGCGCACGATGCAAAGGAATTTCAAAAGACATTCCGTCTCGGACACGGTAAGGTCGCGCGTCAGTATCGTCGCAACGGACAGGGCAAGATTTGTGAGTTCAATGACGTTGAGCCGCGAAAGTTCCATAAGGCAGTTTATGTTTTCGTTTGGAAATTAGTGCGAAACGGCGAAACGGGACGTGCAAAATGGCGCGTCATAACGCAAAATAACTTGACATTCGGTTGCAATATCTTGTATATTATATTTATAGCAATATCTTTTGGGCGCATTATGCTCAAAATTGCACATACTATGGCTATACCGCCGGGTTTTCCGGCGTATCGGAGGAGAGATATGAGAGCAAAAAAATCAAGCAAAAACTTACTTCGTATCAGCGGACTTGCATTAGTGTTTATGCTTGCAGTCGCACTGCTTGTCAGCGCAATTTCTTTTACGCGCGTGGGTGCGGGTGAGATTAAAGAATCCAAGGCGACGGCGACGGTTACGCCGAGCACAAAGTTTCTGGACATTGCCACGCCGGAAAAGTTTCAGCCGTTTGTTATGAACGGATCGTCTGCAAATAGTTATTTCGCACAGTTTTCATACAGTCCCGAAACCTACAAAAACTATTTTGGTTTTATCGGCGGAATATATACCGGTATTTCAAACTTCAAAACAAGCGAAACGTCGGCTTCTATGGAGCCGGCTGCTATTGGCAATGTAAGGGAAAGATTGTATGCTTACTATAAACTTCCCGATTACTTAGTTAACGTAGGCGCTGAAATCGAAATCAGCGCAAACCTTGACGAAGCGGTTAAATTCACTGCAATGCAAAATACGTTGAAGTTCATTTCGTACGCTTCCGACGTTACCGCAATCGACAAGAACACCGACTATGTTAACGACACTTTTAACAAGGGAACGACCTGGACGGTTACGTCAAGCAATCAATATATCCTTGTATATGCCGGCGGCGAAGAAAACGGCGGTGAAAAAATCGAAATCAGCGGTCTTGCCATTAACATTAAAATCAAGAGCGTAAATTCGGCCAGCGCATATGAAGAAATCGCGGCAAAACTTGCGACGAACGTTGCTCCCGTTACCAGATCATGGAACGGTACGACAAAGTATTCGGAAGACTTTGGCGAATTCAGAAATATAGCGCAAGGTTATGAAACCAACCGTAACACGGTTGCCAACCTTGGTACTTGGGGATTGCATGACGGCGATATGCTTGATCCTGCATCCAACACGTTGACTTCAATCCGCACCGACGGAACGCAAACAAAGCAGTTCTCCTTCCTGCTTTACGACAAATATTTAAGCCTTGACACAGCGGATATCAAAGGTTTTGATTTATTCCAAGCATATCGCGGAACGGGCGCAATTGTTGACGGCTCCGCAAAAACATATAATAGAAGCGATTATACCGCAGAACAGCTTAATAAGCTGCGTTATCCGGTAGGTTTGAAAAGCATAACGGTTGAACCGTTCGGAGCAAAAAACAATGACGCGTCGACGGGTTATTTCCGCGGGCTTTACGTTACGGTTGTTTACGACGGTTTGGGCAACCCGAAAATTGACGGCGAAATGCCGAGTCCCCTTGAAGTCGACACTGCATATCGCGTACAATATGCAAACGTTAATAAAGTCAGCGGAAACACATTGACGGTATTCTGTGGCGGTATCGACTACACCAAGCCCGCGGCACTGAACGAAGTTGCTCTCCTTACCGAAAACGTTGTTAACGAAAACGGCGGCGTCAAGGTCACGTATTTTTATACCGACACCATAAAATTCAAACCTGTTCTCGATGACGACGACACTCGCGGCGACGTCAAGTATTTCTATACCCTTTACAAAAAGGTTGACGGCAATTACGTTGAAATCGAAGGGCAGACAGGCATTGCAATCAACAACCCCGGCTCCGATATCTTCACCCTTTCGGGACTTGAAAAGGGCGAATACGCAATCAAGTTCAAAGCGATCGATACGGTTGGGCTTTTCTACGAAAATCTTGTCAAAGATAAAACTCCCGAACAAATCGCAGGGCTGAACCTTAACGACGTACAAAAAAACTGGGCAAACCACGCCGTTTACAGCGATTATCACCGTTTCACAATCGACGACATCAAGAACCCGCCCGAAAAATGGGAAACCGCAATTTACCTTGAAAACGGTGGCGCGTATAACGGCGAATGGACGAATCAGAACGTCGTTATCGAGTTCAACACGCTCTCTTCCATTATGGAAATAACCTATCAAATCAGTTATCGCACCCTTAAAAACGGCGTTTTCGTAGGTACACAAACCGAATGGGTGAGCATCAACGACAAAATTATCGGTAACAAATATACCATAGGCAAAGACGAAACTTCGCCCGAAGGATACGAACGCATCTATTATCTCCGCGCGACTTATACTTCGTCAAATATCACGTATAACGTTGAAGTTCCCGTGAAATACGACAACTATAACGGATACAAGCCCGAAATCGCAAGGCTTCTTGACTTCAAGACAGACGACGCGTATGCCGACTTACTGCCCCTTCTTGTGAACCTTAACTACCAACAAGTCGGGAAAGAAGGCTTCGTCAGCGAGTTTTTGGGCAGCCCGATGACTCTTTATTACGCGATTACTCGTGACGGCGTCGAGGGCGCGGTAAAGGAACTTTCGCTTGATACAAACGCCGTTTATATGGATTTGTTCGAGGGAAGAAACGTTTCGGGCCTCACGCAAATTCAGGTCAGATTCTGGCTTGTCGACGAAGCGGGCAATACAAACAATGAAACCATTTACAACGTCAACCTTGACAGGGCAAAGATCAACGTCAACTTCCACATCGATCCGAACGCCCCAAGATACTTCAACAATACGACCGACGTAAATAAATCGCTTGTTTCGTACACGTTGTCGAACAAGTTTGCAGGCACTATTCCGTCGGGGAAAATCGGCATTACTTTCGACGCGGCGTACGACGGCGTTAACGCAGGTAATAGACAAGTGATTGTCAGCAACGTCCGGGCTTCCTACGTCGAAGGCTCGGCTTATACGGCTGCGCTCATCGACGAATATGAAAAGGTTTTCTTTGACGTAAACGGCAACGTCATCACCCTCGTGGACGGCAAGTTCGTCGTCGGCACGCACGAAATAAGAAAAGCCCGTCTTACGATCGACGAGAATTACAAACATGCGCCGTTTGTTTATAACGGCACCATCAATTACGCAATGCCCGACTACGTTTCGGGCGACGGCTCGTTATTAGTGCTCGATAAGGTTCTGGGCGACAAAGCGGACGAATGGAAAAATATCCAATGGAAAGGCACGTTCCAGCTTGACAGCATTGCCGTCAACAACGGGCTTCGCGCGTCGCTTATAAATATCGAAATCGCGGGCGAACTGAACAACAATTACCAGATCACAAACGCGGGCGGCGGCGCAAGCACACCCAAAGCGTATGTCGATATCCTACCGGCCAAACTCGGCAAAATCACGCTTATCGCCTCAAAGGTCTATAACGGCGAAAATACGATTCTGACGAACTCGGACAACTGCACGTTTAGTATCGAGGGACTGCAAGGCGCGGACAACATCACGCTCGAATACGGCACGATTATCCTGCCCGGCAAGGACGTCGGCACATATACCTTTAACGTCACCGATTTCAAACTCGTCGGCGAAAGACAAAAATTCTATGACCTGACAGACGTTACCGTCGAAGCGACGGTTACCGTAACGCCCAAAACCATCACGGTTACGGTGAATAACGTCGATAAACCTTTCGACAACAAAACGGCGTTCCAAATCAGCAGTTATTCGTTCGGCGGCGTTGTATCGGGCGACGACGTGAAACTGCACACAAGCACGGGCAATACGGCAAATATCAACGTCGGCACTTATCCCGATTGCAAAGTCACGCTGGGTATTACCGGCAATGACAGCAAAAACTACGTCCTGAACGTTACCGAGGCGGTCGTTACGGTCACCATTTCTCCGCGCGAAATCGGCGGCGCGAAAATCACCGGTATTTACGCTGTCGATACGAACGGCAACTATTACTACATCGATGAAATCGGCGGAAACGTTGTGATTTATCAGAAAGACGGCGCAGGTTATATCGCGTACAGCAAGGACGAAAATGGCAAAGCAAAGACCGAAAACGTTGACGTTTTGCCCGCTGGCGCAACCGTATGGGTGCTCGAAACGTTCGTCGCGGGCGGCGTTTGCATCATCAACGGTCACCGCTTCGAGCTGTCACCGGACATCGTTTACGCAATCGAATACTATGAGGATACCGAACTCAAAAACAAACTCGACATCGGTGAAATCGACTTCACGCAGCGTCAGTATCAGCCCGTCGTCGTCGACCAGAACGGCAAAACATTCGTTATCAACGTCAACATTAAGGACGGCGTTTACGACACCGCTTCGGGCGCGTATAAATATACGTTGAAAATCGAAAGCTTCGGCGCGAAAAGCAACTTCCAGAAAATAACGGGCTTCAACGACACGGAAACCAAAGTCGTGTCCGTGCTTGACTTCTCGGACGTCAAGTTTGAAAATAAAATGTTCAACGACAAAGGCAACGTCGATAAGTTCAGCGCGCCGTACAACGCGAATGCATACACGCTTAACGTCATAAGCCCGTCCCAGATGGTTATTGAATCCGCGGAATACTTCAAGAAGGGCGCAGACGGCGTATGGATGCCCGTTGACAAGGCAATCGACGCAGGGGAATACTACGGTAAGTTCACGGTATCGCGCTTGAATAACGAATACATTCTTGAACAAACTTTCACGATTGAAAGAATCGGCACCGAAATTAAGATTAAAGACGCGTCCGCTACGTACGAAGCAAAATACGGCGAAGACTTCGCGGAAAAAGTGCAAAAGATTGACGACGCGTTCAATTACTACAAGACGACTTACGGCATGGTCATCGGCGCAAACGACATCGTTTACGAATATTCCTTTGACGAAGATTTCAAGACGCTTCTCGGCAGTGCTCCCGTTCGTCAGGGCGGCGGCGTATGCTACGTCCGCGTGAGATATAAGGGCAACGAAAACTTCATCGGCTCGGTCTCGCTCGCCCGCAAAATCAACGTTAACGGCGCGAAATTCAACCTTGTCGATATCACGGCAAACGTAGGCGAATCGTTCAATCTGCCCACGGTTGAAAATCTTATCGACAAAGACTCCGTCGGCGGCAACTACAAAGAAATCGCAAAAGACTTTGTCATCGTTTATCGCGTCAGCGACGCCAGTTACAAGGTCGTGAATAACGCTGCGGGACTTGTGGGCGAAGGCAGATATCCTTACAGAGTCGTTCATAAAGGACTTATCAAGGGCGGCGCCTGGACGGTCGACAGCAGTGCGGAATCCGAAAGATATACCCGTGCCGTGTCGGCGGACGGCATAATCGAAGCGACGATTTCCATCACCGAAAACGAACTTAACTCGGTATGGGGCGGCGACGTCAACGTTCCCGACGATAAAGTGCTGGAAGATAACGGCATCGGCACGATCTCGGGCAGCTGGACGCAGGCTGACAGCGGATACACCGTTTACTTCTGCATACTCGACAGAAACAACGCCGCAAGCCGCGATAACTTCACCAACGGTTTAAGACAAAATAAGGAAATCTTTGGCAAAGAGTACGTCGCTGGCAAGGTCTACTTCCTGTCGCTCAGCGAATATAAGAACAAAAGCGTCCTTATGAACGCCGACAAACAGCCCAGACTTATGAGCCCCGCAACCGTAACGATGAACGTCAGCGCAAACGGCGCGAAACTCATCAGATACAACAACGGCGAATGGACGGAAGTAAACTACGTCGATAACGGCGACGGCACCGTAACGTTTGAAACCGATAAGCTCGGCTACTTCATCTTTGCAGAAGACTACGTCGCGCCCAAAGCGAAAACAAACACGCTGGCAATCGGCATCGGCGCAGGCGTGGGCGGCGCGGCAGTGCTTATGGCAATCATCGTGGTTACGTTGGTCGTCATTAAGAGAAAACGCGCATAATCGTTAAACAAACGCACGCGACGGCGTGCCGTTTCCAAAATATAAAATATTTTATAAGGAGAAGAAAAATGAACAAATATGCAGGTACAAAAACCGAAAAGAACCTCGAAACGGCTTTTTCGGGCGAATCACAGGCAAGAAACAAGTATACTTACTTTGCGTCGGTTGCGAAAAAAGAGGGCTATGAACAAATCGCGTCCCTGTTTCTGAAAACCGCCGACAACGAAAAAGAACACGCCAAACTTTGGTTCAAGGAACTTAACGGCATCGGAAACACAACGGAAAACCTTGTTGCTGCGGCGGCGGGCGAAAACTACGAATGGACGGATATGTATGCGGGCTTTGCAAAAACAGCCGAAGAAGAAGGCTTCCACGAACTTGCGGCGAAATTCAGACTTGTCGCGGCGATCGAGAAACACCACGAAGAAAGATATCGCGCGCTGTTGAAAAATATCGAAACGGCGGAAGTTTTCAAAAAATCCACGGTGAAAGTGTGGGAATGCAGAAACTGCGGCCATATCGTCGTCGGAGAGTGCGCGCCCGAGGTTTGCCCGACGTGCAATCATCCCCAAAGTTATTTTGAAATATCCGCGGACAACTATTGATTGTCGCAAAACCCAAGGACAATCGTTTTCAAAGCGTCGGGACACCCCGACGTTTTTTAATGTTTAATATTATATATTATATAGTTTATATAGTAAAAAAAAAGGGCGGCGGGTAAATTTCGAAGGCGAGAAGAAGCGCGATATTTTCAAAAAAAATAATAATAAAAAAATTTTCTTTTCCTTCTTAAAAACGATTTACAAAAAACGCCGCTTGTGTTATTATAACCCTAACAGAAATCTTTAATTATGTCCAGAGAGGCATACAAGGTTATCATACAATAAACAGGTGTATCATATCTTGCGTGTCTTGACGCAAGATTTTTTTTGAGGTTTTATGGAAATTAAGGCAAACATTATGGATGATACGGCTGTCGCCCGCGCGCTTAAAAGGGTATCGCACGAGATTATCGAAAGAAACGACTCCCTGGAAAACGTCGTGCTTATCGGCATTAAAAGCCGTGGTATCCCCCTTGCCGGAATAATTGCCGAAAACGTGAAAAAATACGAAGGCGTGTCGCTTGACGTGGGTGAACTCGATATAAGTCTTTATCGTGACGACCTTGCGGAAAAAAGCGAAACTCCCGTTATCGAAAAAATCAACGTTCCCTTTGAAGTAAGGGGACGAGACGTCGTCCTTGTTGACGACGTTTTGTTTACCGGAAGGACGGCGCGCGCCGCAATCGACGCCGTGTTCACGCTGGGACGTCCGCGCACGATACAACTTGCCGTGCTTATCGACCGCGGTCATCGCGAACTTCCGATACGCGCGGACTACGTCGGCAAAAACCTGCCAACGTCCAAGCAGGAGGTCGTAAGGGTAATGATACCGCCCTATGACGAGAAAATCGCCGTCGACCTGTTTTCACTCTGATATATCAAAATATAAATAAATTTTAAAGGAGATTGTTACTTATGAAGATGATTTACAACGTTGAAGACAAGTTGTCCTTCAAACAAACGCTTGTGTACTCGCTTCAACAATTCTTGGCGGTCGTATGCGCGACGATTCTCGTGCCTATTCTTTCCTCGGGAAACGGCGTCAACATGAGCCCCGCTGCCGCACTTTTCGGCGCAGGTATCGCAACTCTGTTCTACGTATGGGTTACCAAGAAAAAGAGCCCGATGTTCATCGGAAGCTCGTTCGCGTTTATCTCGGCGTTGATCGGCGCAACTCAATACGGCTGGTGGGGAATTATTCTCGGCGGCGTATTCGCAGGCGCTGTATACTGCATACTTGCCTTTATCGTCTGGAAGAAAGGTACTGAATGGATCAACAAACTTATGCCCGCGGTCATCATCGGGCCCACGGTTGCTCTTATCGGCTTAGGTCTTTCGGGCAGTGCAATCGGCAACCTTACCACTGCAAGCGGCAGCGGACAATCTTACAACCTTGTCGCAATCTTTTGCGGATTGTTTGCCTTCTTCGTAACGGTTTTTGTATCCTGCAAGGGCAGCAAAAAAATGCAACTTATGCCTTTCATCATCGGTATCGGCGCAGGTTACCTTCTCGCATCGTTCTTCTCCATCTTCGGATACGCATGCAACGTCGAATATCTCAAAATCGTCGACTGGACTCCGCTTGTCGAAAACTTCGTGAAAGACGGCAAATTCACGGGCGTCACCGCATTCCTCGATTATCCGCACCTTGCGATTATCGAAGCAATTAAGGAATCCGTAAACGGCACCGCAAGACTTACCGGCACGGGCGTCGGCGCAATCGCGCTTCTGTTCATCCCCGTATCGCTGGTCGTTTTCGCGGAACATATCGCGGACCACAAAAACATGAGCACCATCATCGAAAAAGACCTTCTTAAAGACCCCGGTCTCCATCGCACGCTCATCGGCGACGGCTTCGGAACGACCGTCGGC
>ENA-OYZM01000456-OYZM01000456.1-human-gut-metagenome-genome-assembly--contig:-NODE-456-length-12768-cov-5.882011_pt1 | contig 12768 bp, 9 predicted proteins | sample MGYA00243291_ERZ653477 | MGnify/ENA primary metagenome ERZ653477 (study PRJEB26926, sample SAMN06165024) | human gut metagenome | biome: ENVO:00009003; feature: ENVO:2100002; material: ENVO:00002003... | reverse complement strand
CTACATAACATAAGTTTTTTCATCTTATTTAGATTGTTTCATAACACTTTTTATGTAAATTTTAGCCCTACTAAAAAAAAGACCGACCAGAACATCTCTGCTCCAGCCGGCTCAATTTGAAATCTTATTCACTTATCGCTATTCGCTTCATTGTTCCATCCAAAAATCTTACTTCGAAATGCGTCTTATCATATGCTATTATCCGTTCCAGTACCAGGATTACATGCTCCGGTATAACGGTCTGAATTGGTCCATCCTCGATCATCATTTTCATCTGCTTTGCTCGCAGTCTTTCCAACGGCGTCCCTGATTCAATCTGCTCATCCCATTTTTCTGTCAACTTGTCCTTATTTGCTATCACACCATTCCATGCCACACGAAATGCCTCAAATATGGATTCTTCGAAAATATTATCCGCTTGGCAGGCGCTGGCCTCTTTTGCCTTTTTTGAAGCACACATCCAGAACTTCTTCCCGTTTCGACTCCATCCACATCTCCTATAAGGCTTCCCACAGTGCGAACATATAAGCCTTCCTGAAAATGGACTACTGTCGTTGCCAAAAGCGTGTAATCCAACTTCTTCCTTGTATGCATCCCTACGTTCAAGTTCCATCTGCACCGCTTGCCATTCATCCTTTGGAATTATAGCCTCATGCGAATCTTCCATAAAATATTGATCTACTTCGCCATGATTTTTAACTTTCTTCTTTGTAAGGAAGTCTACTGTATATGTCTTCTGCATCAAAGTATCTCCACAATATTTCTCATTTTGCAGCATTGCCTTTATTGCTGCAGAAGGCCAAGTATCCGCCTTGGTTCCCTTCACGCCTTCTCTTTTCAGGATATTGCTAATCTGACTGCAATTGTACCCTTCCTCAAAGAGCTTATAAATCCGTTTCACAATCTTGGCCTGCTCTTTATTTATAATGAGCTTTCCATTTTCATCCTTATCGTAACCCATAAACATCTTAGTATTTATGGTCGGCTTTCCTTTTTGAAAATTGTGCCGTATTGCCCATTTACAGTTCTCGGAAATATTTCTTGATTCTTCCTGGGCCAGAGAACTCAAAATGGTAAATAAGAGCTCTCCAGAAGCGTCCATCGTATTGATACCTTCCTTTTCAAATATAATTGGAATTCGTAACTCCTTCAGCTTTCTGGAATAATACAGGCAGTCCTGAGTATTTCTCGCAAATCTGGATATTGACTTTGTAATCACCTTATCAATCTTTCCTTCTTCACAATCCGCAATCATCTGGTTAAATCCATCACGTTTCTTTGTGTTTGTCGCTGTAATACCTTCATCTGCATAAATACCTGCCAGCTCATATTCTTTATGCTTATCTACATACTTGCTGTAATATTCCTTTTGATTCTCAAATGAGCTGGCCTGTTCCTCATGATCTGTTGATACTCGACAATACGCTGCCAGTCTAATCTTCTCTGCCGCCGGCGCTGTACTCTTTGCGCTGTGGCTTCTCTTCTTTGCAGGTATAACTGTAATGTTTCTCTCCATTTTCCTTGTCCTCCTTAATCCAATAAAATCCATCCCATTCTGGGAGCCTATTTAATACTTCCACCGGCACCCTCACGCCTTTGCAATAACTCTTTCCTCGACTCGCCATCCCATTACATATGAACTCTACTAATCCGTCATATCGTCTTGACCGGGTTAATAAGTGTCCGCACTCTGCGCAGTAAACTCTCCTGTAATATGGATAATTCTCGACATTGTAGGCTGGCAATGGTGGAAGTTTCTTCTTTGTATGATTCTTTTTCCAGGTGCTCTCCTTCACATAACTGTGCTGCTTGTGAAGTGGCTTATCTGGATCAAAGCTAATATAAATGTTTCCATCAATTTCTCCCCAGCTTTCAATCACCTTTTGCGGCACTGATACTCCGCTGCAAAATCCTTTTCCCTGCCGATTACGTCTTCCGCAGGAGAAGCTGTATTGCGCACCACTTTTCGTTTTCTGCCCATGTAATACTCCGCCACACTTCGCACAGTGTAATTTATGGATATATGGGTAGTTCTCCTCTGTAAGCGGCTTCATTTCCAAATGCGTTGTTCGTTCCTTGGCTCTATCGTCAATCACCTTATTTGCTGCATTCCATAGTCGTTTGCTTACAATCGCGTCATGATCATTCTCAATATAAAAGGAAGGCACTAATGTCTGATTAACATGTACCTTCCTCTCTGAATCGGTATAAGTCCTTTGCATAATGTAATCGCCCTTATATGCTACATTGCGGACTGTTTTATAAACCCACTGCGCTGTAAATGGCTTTCCGCTTTTCAGTGTAATTCCTTTCGCTGCTGCCATCTTGACAATGGTCTGCGTTGAATAATTTTCTTTCACCCACTGGAATATCTGCTTCACGCCTTCTGCTTCCTTTGGAACAATCTGAATTTCATTATTTTCAGTCATATCAAATCCAAGTGTTTTCCTAAGCTGGTATTCCGGCCTGCCTTCTGAAAACTTCCTCTTAAATGTCATCTGGGCCAATTCCCGGTATGTCTCACTCTCACCTTGTGCAAATGCTGCATAAACCGTAAGAAGAAGTTCACCGCCCTCATTTAGCGTATTCATATTCTGCAATTCGAAAAAAACACCAATACCTAATGATTTTAGCTCTCTCGTAGCTTTCAATAAGGTATTGGTGTTTCTTGCAAATCTTGTAATCGACTTCGTTATAATCAGATCAATCTTTCCTGATCTGGCATCTTTCATCATTTCTTGGAAGCCTGGACGTTTTTCTTTATACCCAGATATTCCAAAGTCATAATACACATTGACAAATTCATAATCCGGATTACTTTTTATCAGTTCTTCATAGTGCTCTATCTGATTTTCGATGGAGCCTTCCTGAATTTCCGTTTCTGTCGAAACTCGGCAATAAGCTGCAACTCGGATGCGTCCTTTTCTTGTATTTTTGCTCTTAATAACCTGTACACTCATGGCTTTTCTCCTTTCCTGGTAGTGTCACATGTTACCATACAATCTGCATATTAGCCAGTCCAATCTACCCTTGTATTTGCTAAAATCAATCACAAGGTAAAAATATAAAGGCCCAGAAGGGAATGTCCCTCTGAGCCCATATACTATGATAAAAGTTTGTTTACTCTGGCCTGAATTTCTGAATAATTATATCCAGCATTTTCTAAGCGCTGCTTACGCTCATTGCCATTTCCCCAATCTCCATGAATCACTTCTCTTGCAATCTCATCCACAGACTTCTTTGGATTTACTCCCAGCTTACCATTTACAATCTCCTGGATCTCAGAATAATTGTAACCAGCTTCTGCAAGTCTCTCTTTTCGTTCTGTACCATTGCCCCATTTGCCAGCAATTACCTCATTTGCAATCTCTGCATTTGATTTCCTGGCTGGAGCTGAAGAACTGCCTTTACTATATCCATTAAGACCTGCTGCCTTAATTTTTGCAGGATAATCCACGTAGCAGTAATCCTGATCACAAGTCTGACCATTGATCTTATTGCTACGGATAAGATTTGTCTCTCCACCAAACTGCCACATCTGTGTTTCTGCGCCACTGGAAGGAGCTGGCTTACTCTTTCCCCATCGTGCAACCCAATGGCTATATCTGGTAAGCTCACCATCATTCATTTCACTGTTAAAAAATGATTCCGATGAATAAATGCCAACCCAATAACCTGCTGCTTCCATAATAGAACAAAATGCTTTCACAATCTCTGTAAGAGTTACTCTGTCATTGTCTGTGATCATTCTACCCTCAACATCATAAAAGACAGGGTATTCATATTTCTTTCCACTAAGGATTGAAATAAAATACTCTGCCTCTTTCTTTGCTTCTGCTACACTCTTTGCATTACCATAGAAGTACGCTCCCTTTGGAAGGCCACACTCTTCACATCTTTTATAGTTGGATTCAAACTTGCTATCCTTATAAAGCCCTGCGTCACCGCCACCAGCTTTAATTATTGCAAACTCTACACCTTCGTTACTCTTTGCCCTGGCAAAATTGAAATCTCCCTGCCAGTGGCTTACATCAATCCCAAATTTCTGACTCATAAATCATTCCTCCTTGTCATCATCTTCTGCACGCTCGTGCAACTGCTCTAATACTGCTTTGATTTTCTGTGGAACCGGCAATCCTAAATGGGCAGCATTTTCTAAAAGGCTCACGCCTTCATTGGAAATATAAAAGAAAATAACTGCTGTTCTTAGAACACTTCCGGTACCAATCACATGGACGTCCAGGATGTTTGCAATCCCTACCAATAAGAAGATCAGTACCTTCCGGCAAATCCCACGAAAGCCCACTTCACTTGATAGCGCTTTGTCGTTTATCGCGCACATAACACCGGTTATGTAGTCGATCACCACAAAAGCAAGCAATGCATATAACAAACCGTCGCATCCTCCTAAAAAGTACCCAAGCCAACCTCCAACTGCTGTAAATACAAACTGAATTGCATTCCAGAATTCCTTCATCGTCTTATCCTCCTTTGAATTTTTTGTATGAAAAAAGCAGCTACCCGCAATGGATAACTGCCTAATTCCAAAAATTATTCTATTGTTCCTGTAAGATATAGGTTATCTTCATGGTCTTATCTGCGGTCTTTGTAACCGGCGCATCCAGATTATTGATAGTTGCAAGATAATTACACATCATATGCCAGCCAGATGTTGACCAGGTCCCATAATCCGCAAAATAAATAAGTGGTTCATTACGAACCGGTGTTACATTTACGTTGTAACTACTATTAAACAGTGACTGTGCCTCTGGAGGCATAATCTCATTTGTTGCCGTATTCGCTATCAAAAGCTGATCATTCGCATTTTCATAATATATTCGTCCATTTATTACAAACTTCGGTAAGCCATTTACACTTGAAGCATTTGTTCTTTTAAATTTCACGACATTGGCCGGATTTGTTATCTGTATTTTGTAAAGCTCATACGGAGAATCATATCCCTTTACATATAAATATCCATCTGTTACAAACATCTGCCAGTTGCTATCTGATCTGAGATATTTATCTGTGGTATTTGTAACTTCATATTGCTTCACCTTCCAAGTGTCCATCTTGATTTCTGTTACCAAATATGACGTATTGGGATCCACTCGATAATCTTTGTGAGTACAGATATACAAACAATCTGTAACTGGATCATAATTATAGCCCCAATATCCAATTCGTAACTCTGTGCTAAGTTCTGGAACTTCAATTTCCTCTATCAAGGGTTTTGAATTGTACACATTATCCAGGATAGAAACCGTCTTAAGAAAGGTTCTTCTTTTTGTGATATGAATATGCTTATTATCCATAAACTTAAAGTAATATGCGCAATCCTTCTCCCTGTCTATCACAAATATAAGCTCTGTCTTTCCCATTGTCATTCCAGAATACTTGCTACTTGTGCTGGCTCCGGTCCTATCCGGATAAACATACTGCAGGCTATCTTCTGCTATGGATTGCATAAGAGGATAATCCCTGTTATAGCTTATATTCTTACTTCCATACGATGTAAAGCCGCCATTCTTATGTGTTAAACATACACTTGCAATCGTTCCGTTTGCCTGACTGGTTGCAAAATCGTATACATATTTCACATATCGATCTTTCAAATTAATCTCAGATTCTGTTTGATTAAAACCACCACGAAATGTATTCTTTGTATTATTCTGCACACCATATGCAGCACATCCAATTAAGGTTGCATTTGCCGGCGGGTAATAATTGTCAGCATTCTCCGGTATTTCTGTATCAAAGCAAAGAATTCCACCCAGAAGTTTTTCACAATATGGTGTAAATTCACTTAGGAATCTACTCGGACGCTTGCAAAGTCCTAACGGCTTCAGTACATCGCGTAGCGCATTGGTTACCATATTATGATTTTCATAGGTCTCAACCTCTCCCGTATTTATATCTGTAAGTTCAATTCTTGTTGTTCCCTTAAGCATCGTCATCATCTCCATTTCTATAATTCATAACAAAAGAAGTAAGTGTTGCATCACCAGCAAGCCAAAAGCGAAAAGTTATCGTTTTGGCATCTAATAGACCTGCATATAGTACATCCAAATCCATTAGTAAGAATTCTTCCATAGCAAGTTCCTCTGTAAAATTCTCGCCATCATAGCTGTATTGCACCGTAACAGTTCCGGTATATTCTGCATTTAATGCCTTAATACCAAGTACTGTTCCATCCGACAAATCCGCCATGCCTTCGATATATTGCTTTGGTGGTGTCCCAGTAATGATTGCATTCAACGGAAATGCCCTGCTGTCACTCCAGCTAAGTACTGCTGGACCTTCTAAATGTTTTATCAAATCCCATTCTGGCATTTTGGCAAATCCCTTTTTCTTAAAAAGCAGTGCTGACAGATTGGTCTCTTCCAGTTCTACCAGTACATCTTCCTTCTCATCCGTTTCTTCATTTATAATTTGTGTTTCTACGGTATAGAGTTTTCCGGTACCATCTCTTACCAGGAGTTTAAATGGGACCAATAAATCTAGCAGCGTATATTTGATTTCAAACGTCTTACTTTCCGCATAATACTGAAAAGTAATATCCGGTGAATCTGCATCTGGCTTTGTAAAGGTATAATTCTTATCCGCGGTAAAACCAAACGCACCATCATAACATTGTATTGGTATCGAAATCATATGAAGTGAAATATCACCTGTATCCCAAAACACAAGATCATACTTAAGCTGATAATCAGCACCAGAGGCATTATAATGAGACCAGCCCTCCCAGCGTATTTTCAAAAATCTATAATAGCTATATAAGGTTCCTTCTTCTCTGTACAAAGACCTCATTCTTGTATCTCGATTATCAATTTTCAGATGCGTTGTATCACTTCCAATTCCCCAATAGGAATCTCCATGCGCATAAATAGAAGGAGCAGCCTTCCCTAGAAATGTAAAGAAGTCTGCCCCGCTGACAGCAAGTGTTCCGCCATCATAATTATTGCTTTCCTGCAGCAAACAGGTCATATTGGTAACCCCAGCCGCAAAAATATCATTTATATTGTCGTAATTCATAGTGTAAATTCCACTCCCTTCACGCCATCAAAACGTGCTATATCGATTTCGGTGTATTCTAAGAAACCTTCATCAATTTCGCCTGTTACAGCTTTTTGAGTTTCCTGTGTAGTCGCCTTCAATTCAAAGAATCCATTCACAATATCTATCGTATCTGGCACTTTTACAGACATATTCGTAACAGTGATTACAAACTGTGGTCTAAATCCAATGGTATAACCATTGATTTCAACACCATTTACCTGCTCAAAGTATGCAATATCCACACGCATATCTTCTACATATCCATGATCCAATGATATCGGTTCCGACTGCTGCACATACCTTTTTCTCAAAGTGAACCGTTCCTCATTATTTACTGTGATATATCCATTATATTTAGGATTTCCACGCACACTGGTAAGTACAAACGTACGAAGGATTTCTGTGATCCAAGCACGATCTGTAAAACTATCGACCACAAAATTCTGGTCAACAATCGTAATATTCCCAATTGTCTGCGTGATACCAGGCTTCCTGGACATTGGAAATGATACATTTACACTATCTTTAAAACCATCTGCTACAAACGGAATATCACTAATATTGATAAATCCAATATTCTCATTGATATTGATGCGTCCATTCCAATCTCCCAAACCTGCTGCAAGTCCCTGTCCACTAATGGTCGCTCTAATCTGTGCCTCGCCAATTTTTACAGTACCCGTCGATATCTTAAGGTACATAGAAAATGTATTGGAACTATTCTCTATTACTTTTGAAATTGGAAAAAACAAGGTAACAATGTGCTTCCCATACAAGCATGTCTTTGTTGGCATGAAAGTATCAATCGTTTCATTATTTATCTTGTATATAATGGATAGCTCTGGGAATTCTGTGCTCTTCGAACTATCCTCTGCTTCCTTTGTCACTTCCGGTTTTACAACCTCTAACAGCATTTCACATTGAAAGGCCGCTGTTGTTTCTTCTGTAGCAGTGAAATCAATATCCATCACATTAGTAAGCGACTGTCCTATCACAAATGGACTTACATTTACGAAATTATAAATAATGGTCTTCCCACTCTCCACAGAATTCATAAGTCCTGTGATATTTTTATCATTCTTGCTTTTGGCAGATGCAAGTCTTGGATTCTTACCTACGCATTTCAATGCCATCTTCCCATTGATCTTGCATTCAATGCTGGTGATACAACTTATCTTTGTTTCATCCGCATGACCGCCAGAAAATTTCAAAATATCACCGACCTCCAGTGCTGGATTTCCTATGGTGGAACTGTCGAATGGTACATAATTTACTTTCTGGAGTGCTGTCAAGATTTCCCGTAACATTTTCTCACGCACTGACTTTAATCCAAACTGCATCAAAGGATTCACGCCAAGATTCATTGTAATTCCATCATCCTTTTCCATCGCAATGTATTCTGCTATCTGACTAATCTGATTTGTTGATGAGACTGCTGTATAACGTGTCACAAAATCAGAATAGCTGCTATCAAACCTCTCTGTCTGAGGAACATTCCATACAGAGGTATTCCCATATTGCTTAAGCACCAGTTTTCCATAACGGTCGATCTGACAAAAACATCCAAGTACCTGTGCTACATAAAAAATCAGATCACGAAAAGTCTCCATGTCATTATCTGCATATACACCAAGTGTTGTCTTCCCATTTGGCAGTGCATTGATTTCTGCTACGGTTTGTGCCATTTCCACCTTGCACGCTTCACATGCAACCTTCAAAAATTGATATGGCGTACCACTGGAAGAATCCAACTTCAATGATTTTTCAAAACGTAACATATAATCGTAGGCTTTTATTTCCAAAGTTCGCACCTTCCGATTGGCCTCTGTAATTTCAAATACTCCCATCGGTATTGTTTCTACTGTCCCATCTAATAAATTCAATGAATAATACATTCGTATCACTGCATCTTCCAATGTATATCTATCAATTTCAGAAAAGAGATTTATTCCTAACTCTGCTGCATAAACAGTACCCAGTTCTATTTCTGTGTTGCTGCAGCACTGCCACTTAATGTATCCAGATCCTTTTACGATATCTTTTGCACCAAACGTATATGTTTTTCCGGCTTTCGTGGTGATTGAACCAGACCACTCATATTTTCTTGTATTCTGCCTTACTGCATTCTTGAACTTTTCTGATACTTCAAACACCAACGTCACCTCCTACATTTCATTCAGTGTAAATGACACCGTCCACAACCCTTTATATGATGTATCTTTTTTCAGCTTTGCCTTAAATCCAGATATATACATCTCTGTTTCTTTCAACTCCAAATCTTCTATGTCAAAGTACTGTACCGTAATCTTTGGCATTTTCGAATATTTCGTAAGCAGCCTGAGCCATATTTTTGAGACAGAAAAAGAGACGGAAATGGTAACCACTCCCGTCCTCACTATATCTCTTTGTGTTGTTCCTGCCTCTGTCTCTCCTCCTGAGTCAGCTTCTACATCAGATAAATCCAAATCATAAGAATCCGGCAATGGCAGATTTTTCTGATTGAATACCAAATACTGCAAATATGCCATTCTACCTACCTCCACTTCTAAGATTTGCTCGCTGCTGTGCTGACACTATTACTTCATCTAACATGGTTCCACCAAGATATACCGGAATTACAATGTCGCCATTTGGCCCACCTATATTTCCTATTGCATCTTTTATTGCTGATGCTATCCCGGATATGCTCTCTGTTTGTGCGGTCCCCTGGGTAAGAGAATGATTCTCGGTGTCTCCTATCTTTGGATTAATCACCATATCAGAAGAAACCCCACTGACAGCCTTTTGAATCATTCCACGACTTTTTTCGATTCCCTTTGCCAAGCCTCCCATGAAGTCCGGCATCCAAGATTCGTAATCCGTCAGTGGCCCCTCATCCGGAACTGAAAAATGAAGGAATGACTTGATCTTATCAGCAACACCTTTTACTGCATCACCAACTGCTCCAATGCAACTCTTAATACCATTTACAATACCCATAACCAGATCTTTGCCCCAGGTAAATGCCTGAGAAGCAAGCCCAGTAATATGACTCTTCACATTTGAAAATCCTGTCTTTACTGCATTCAGCACATTTCCCATTGCTCCCCTCACAGCATTCACGATGCCCGTAAACACAGATGTGACAGCGCTCTTAATTGCCCCAAGGACCGTTGATACTGTCGATTTGATGGTATTCCAGATGGTTGAAATCGTACTCTTAATCGTGTTCATGATTGTAGTAATCGAATTCTTCACTGCTGTAAAATCCCCAGTAATCAATCCCTTAATGCCACTGACTACTGCCTGAACAATCGTCTTGATGGCATTCCACACTGTGGTAAAAATGGTTTTTATCGCATTTAACACAGTGGTAATCACTGTTTTTATCGTATTCCATACCGTAGTAATCACTGTCTGAATAACAGTAAGTACCGTCTGGATAATCGTCTTATAAATATTGAAATACGTCGTCACCAGTGTTTTTATCACATTGAATACTGTGGTAAATACGCCTTTGATTGCCTCCCAAACTGTAGTAATTACAGTTTTGATGACATTTATGACGGTTTCAATGATGGTTTTATACAAATTGAAATATGTGGTCACCAATGTCTTTATCACTTCAAACACTGTGGAGAAAATCGTCTTGATCGCCTCCCATACCTGCGAAAAGAACTCCTTGATCGCATTCCATACGGTAATGGCTACCTGCTTTACATTCTCCCAAAGATCAATCCAAAATTGTCTAAATCCATCACAGTTATTCCACAAATAAATAAATGCGGCTACCAAAGCAGCGATTGCAGCAATAATCAGAACAATCGGATTTGCCAGCATGGTCGTGTTAAGGGCAGCAAATGCACCTTTCACAGTATTGATAACTCCTGCAATTTTCGGAACAACCGTCATGATCGTTCCTACTGCGGATATCACTTTTCCAATGACAATCAGCACAGGTCCAAGCGCCGCCACAACCAGGGCCACTGTGACAATTACTTTCTTTGTTCCATCATCCAGAGAATTAAGCCAATCCACTGCTTTTTGAATTACTCCTACAATGCTCTTAATTGCTGGCATCAAAAGCTCACCAAAAGAAATAGCCAGCCCTTCTAAGGCTGACTTTAAAATAGTGATTTGTCCTTGTAAGTTATCAAGCTGGGTATCTGCCATCTGTTGAGCAGCACCACCACTATCCGTAATCTTCTGCTGTAAGTCATCCCAGGTACTTCCCGTATTGGCAAGCAATGCATTCACAGAAGACAAATCCGTTTTATTAAATATGGTTCCAATAATATTTGACTTTTCAGCAGATGTCATTCCATCCATTGAAGTATTAAGATCACCCAAAATATCATTCAATGATCTCATGTTTCCCTGAGAGTCATATACTTGAATCCCCAAGGATTCCATTGCTGCAGCAGCTTTATCTGTCGGATTCTGCAATGAAAGAATAATATTTCGAAGGTGTGTACCGCCCTCGGCACCCTTGATACCATTGTTTGCCAAGATACCAAGCGCTGTATTTAACTCCGCCGTTCCACCCTTTACAGATTTTGCTGTTGCACCAATCGTAAGAATTCCTTCACCAAGCTGAGCTACTGATGTGTTGGTTGTAGATGCAGTCTTAGCCATCTGATCTACCATTGTTCCTGCTTCATCAACGCCCATACCAAGCGCTGACATTGCATCGGTTACCATATCAGAAGCAGAGGCCAAATCAATATCACCTGCCGCAGCCAGGTTAAGTACGGTTGGCAATGTATCACACATCTGCTGCGTATCATATCCAGCAAGAGCCAGATAATTGAGAGCTTCTGCACATTCCTTAGCCGAAAAAGCGGTCTCAGATCCCATCTTCTTTGCCAGCTCATTCAGTGTATCCATTGTATTTACTGACTGTCCATCAACTGTAGACATGGAATCTTTTGTGATTCCCATTGTCGCCTGTACCTGTGACATTGCCGACTCAAAGTTTGCTGCTGTAGAAACTGCCGCTGTTCCAAGTCCGGTAACACCTGCTGTAACAGGAAGTAATTTCTGACCTGCAGAAGAAATATTATCTCCTACAGTCTTTAACTTTTCTCCTGATGCAGCTATCTTTTGAACTGCCGTAGCAGACTGGTTCGCTTGTGTCTCTAATTTCTTTAAATCCTGTTCGGTTTCAATAATCTCTCTTTGCAGAGCATCATATTGTTCCTGTGAGATTTCTCCATTCGCAAGCGCTGTGTTCGCCTGCTCTGCGGCTGTTTTTAATGACGCTAGCTTTTCCTTTGTCTCATTGACCGCCTCGCCAAGCAACTTATGCTTTTGTGCAATCAACTCTGTATTTCCCGGATCCAGTTTTAACAGCTTTTCTACATCCTTTAGCTGAGACTGTGTTGATTTAATCTGACCGTTCACACCTTTTAATGCGGTCTGCAACTTGGTCGTATCACCACCAATCTCTACTGTAATACCCTGTATTCTGCTTGCCAAGAAATCTCACCTCCTCCAAAATTAAGTACAAAAAAAGGAGCATTTCTGCTCCGCATGAAAAAAGCATCGACTTCTTAAAGCCGATGCTCTATATTTTTAGCTTACAAGCAATCTTCTATTTGCTGTAATATAAGCGTTCATTCCTGCCTCCATTGACAGGACTTTACTGAAATATTGTATAGATCGCAACCAGTTTATTCTACCACTGTCTCTTATACACATCTCCGAGCCCACGAGACCGAGGCTGATCTC
>ENA-OYZM01000454-OYZM01000454.1-human-gut-metagenome-genome-assembly--contig:-NODE-454-length-12780-cov-3.928802_pt1 | contig 12780 bp, 17 predicted proteins | sample MGYA00243291_ERZ653477 | MGnify/ENA primary metagenome ERZ653477 (study PRJEB26926, sample SAMN06165024) | human gut metagenome | biome: ENVO:00009003; feature: ENVO:2100002; material: ENVO:00002003... | reverse complement strand
TTGAAACAGAGGGCTGTTTACCGATTTTGGTAGGCAGCCTTTTGCAATATGAAAAAGAAATGGAGGATTTCATTATGAAGGAATTATGGACAACACTTCAGTTAGTCTTTGCTGGCATCGGAGGTTGGCTTGGATATTTCTTAGGTGGCTGGGACGGACTGCTTTATGCGTTGATTGCATTTACGGTGGTGGATTATATCACAGGCGTGATGTGTGCCATTGTAGATAAAAAGTTATCCAGCTCAGTTGGATTTAAAGGTATCTGCCGCAAGGTGCTAATTTTTACGCTTGTGGGCATTGCAAATATCATTGATGTAGCAGTGATTGGAACTGGCTCTGTACTTAGAACCGCAGTTATTTTCTTTTATCTTTCTAACGAGGGTGTTTCTCTTTTAGAGAATGCAGCGCATTTGGGCCTGCCTATTCCTACAAAGATGAGAGATATTTTAGAACAGCTTCATGATAGAGCTGAAAATACGGAAAGTGAGGGCAAGTAATATGAAGATAGTAGAAGCAATTCTTACGAAAAATCCATGCTATACGGCAGGAAAGAAGATTACAGTCAAAGGTCTGATGCTACATTCTGTAGGCTGCCCTCAGCCAAGTGCAGTAGTATTTATTAAGAACTGGAATAGTGCCAGTTATGATAGAGCCTGTGTACATGCATTTATTGATGGCAATGACGGAACTGTGTATCAAACACTTTCTTGGAACCATCGTGGATGGCATGGAGGCGGGGCTTCCAATAATACGCATATCGGTGTAGAAATGTGTGAGCCGGCTTGTATCAAATACATTGGTGGCGCCACCTTCACCTGCTCTGATATAACGGAAGCAAAAGCAGTAGCTAAACGTACTTATGAAGCGGCAGTCGAGCTCTTTGCGTCTCTTTGCAAAGAATACAGCCTGGATCCACTTGCTGATGGCGTAATCATCAGTCATGCAGAGGGTTATAAGCGTGGCATTGCCAGCAATCATGGTGATCCAGAGCATTTGTGGAAACAGCTAAATACAGGATATACAATGGACGGTTTTAGAAAAGCAGTTAAGGCTGCTATGAAAACGGAGACCTCCACTGATAGCAACGAAAACAAAGAATATCCGGAGAAGCTGGCTTCTGGTTATTATCGCGTTCGTAAAGCCTGGAAGGATACAAAGTCCCAGCTTGGTGCTTATCGTATTCTTTCTAATGCGAAAGCAAAAGTTGATGAAAACGCGGGTTATTCCGTTTTTGATAACGATGGAAATGTGGTTTATACGAAAACTGTAGTGGAAGCGCAAGCTAAACCGGAAGTAACTTTTGAGCCATATCGTGTGCGTGTTAGCATTACGAATCTGAATATCAGAAAAGGTCCTGGTATCAATTATGACAAGGTTGGCCAGTATACTGGTGTTGGTGTATTTACTATTGTAGATGTAGCAGAGGGTGACGGCGCCACAAAGTGGGGCTTGCTTAAGTCCTATGCTGCAAAGCGTAACGGTTGGATTTCCTTAGATTATGCAAAAGAACTGTAATTAAATATGTAGGCGTAGTGCCCGTCAGAGATTTATTTCTTTGGCGGGCATTATTTTTTTTGCTCAAAAACCGGAATTTTCCTAGCTCAAACCCCTTAGGAAGTTAGAAGGAAAAACCTTCAAACGATAAGGAGGGACTTGAAAATGACCGATCAAGAAAAGCAGCAGATTGCTATATACCGTAATCAGGGCCTTAGCTATACAGCGATTTCAAATAGAATGGAGATTTCCGTCAACAGCATCAAAACCTACTGTAAGAGAAATGGTCTGGGTGGCGTTAGAGCCTTTGAAAAGACGAATGGCGCAGATGTATGTGCCTGTGAAAACTGTGGCACACCGGTAAAGCAGAATCCGGGGAGGAAGAAAAAACGCTTCTGTTCAGATAAGTGTAGAAACGCCTGGTGGAACGTACATCAAGATGAGGTTAATAAGAAGGCAAATTACGAGTGTGTTTGTACCTATTGTAATAAGCCCTTCATTTCTTATGGGAATAAGCATCGCAAGTACTGCAGCCATGAGTGCTATATCGAGGATAGATTTGGAGGTGCGTATTAATGCAGGTATTTAAAGAACCGGCTATCAATCTCCAAGTAGCACCTAGAGTGATGACACAGGAAGCTATGCAGAAGGATTTTGAGTATGAGATGGCGCAAAAGCTTACCAGAAACCTTTATGAAAAAGGCATCATTTCTGTTGATGAAATGCACAGAATTCTTGCTTTAAATAAGGAGAAATTCTCCCCGTTTTATGCGGAGATTCTAGACTAATTAACTTGATATTATCGCCTGTCAGAGTGATATATAGTACTGACCAAACTAGGAGGTGAAACGGTGGCAAAGATAACAAAAATTGAAGCTACACAAGCGATAAAAAAGAAGATACGAGTTGCTGCCTATGCCAGAGTTTCAACCAGCTCTGACGAGCAGCTATTAAGCCTGGAAACGCAAAAGGAACATTATGAGAGCTTCATCAAAGCAAATCCAGACATGGAATATGCAGGGCTTTATTATGATGAAGGTATTAGCGGAACCAAGGTGGAAAAGCGTGATGGCTTGCTTAGGCTTTTGAAGGATTGTGAAGACGGTAAGATAGACCGTGTAATCACAAAATCCATTAGTCGCTTTTCCAGAAATACGACTGATTGTCTTGAAATGGTAAGAAGCCTGTCAAGACTTGGTGTTTATTTATACTTTGAAAAGGAAAACATCGATACGGAGCACATGAGCTCAGAACTTATGCTTTCCATTTTAAGTTCGATTGCAGAAAGTGAGTCCAGATCTATTTCGGAAAACACCAGATGGTCCATCAAACATCGTTATGAAGCAGGGACATTTATTATTGCCTATCCACCATACGGTTATGAAAATGTGGATGGTAAGATGGTGATAGTACCTGAAGAGGCCGAGGTGGTAAAGGAAATCTTTCAGCGTACCATTTCTGGACAGGGATCATACGTCATTGCAAAATGGCTAAACGAATCTGGCATTCCATCCAAGCGTGGAAATGTGTGGCATTCCTCGACAGTTAAGGGCATTCTTAAAAATGAGAAATATACCGGTGACGTGATTTTTCAGAAAACCTATACAGACGATAATTTCAATCGCCATACGAACTACGGTGAGCGAAATATGTATTTATGTAAAAACCACCATGAGCCGATTATAAGCTATGAGATTTTTGAAATGACTGCAGAAGTTATGGCTCAGCGTGGCAAGGAAAAAGGCATCGAGGCTGGTGATGCAAAATACCTGAACCGATATGCCTTATCTGGGAAAATCATCTGCGGTGAGTGCGGCGCTACCTTTAAACGCAGAACTCACTACAAGCCAAGTGGCGATTACATTGCCTGGACCTGTTGCAGCCATATCAAGGATAAAGCTTCCTGCAGCATGCTTTATATCAAGGATGAAGATGTGAAAAGGGCGTTAGTGCGAATGATGAGAAAACTACAAACCTGCCATGAACAGATATTAAAGCCTTTTGTGGTTGGGCTCAAAGGCACAAATAACAAAGAACGCCTTCACCAAGTATTAGAGTTGGAATCACAGATTGAGAAAAATCTAGAGCAGCAAAATGTAATGGTTAACCTTATGAGTGCCGGATACATTGAACCAGAGCTTTACCATGCAGAAAGGAATGCACTTCTAATGGAAGCAGATAGGTTAAATAAAGAAAAAGACTTCATCGCCAAAAGTATTAATGGCGACTTGACACATTTGGATGAGGCTCAGAAGCTGCTTAGATTTATGGCTAAGAAAACCAATACCATAGAATATGAGGATGCCTTAATCCAGGATTACGTTGAGCGCGTTATTATTCAGTCTAGAAATGAAGCTTGCTTTGAATTGAAGTGCGGATTGAAGCTAACAGAAAGGTGGTGTGAATATGATGCATACGCCATACGGTTATAAAATTGAAAAGGGGCAAGCAGTCATTGACGAGCCGGTTGCAGATAAAGTAAGACAGCTTTTCGTAGAGTTTCTGAATTGCGGTTCTATGAGGGCCGCAGCGGTTAAGGTTGGAATTGAAAAAACACACTCCGTCATTGGTAGGCTTCTAAGAAATGAAGTGTACTTGGGCGATGAGTATTATCCGCAGCTGATTGATGAAGAGCTTTTCCATAAAGTGCAGGAACTGCGAAACAATAATGCCAGATCTCAAAACCGAATTCGTGATTATATAAAGCAGGCGCCTGTTGCAGAAAACATTCAATATCGCATTGGAAAAGTTCAGCAGCGTTATGAAAACCCATACCAACAAGCAGAATACGCCTATGGGTTAATCGAGGAGGAAAAATATGAATGAGAACGTAACCTTAATTCCGGCCAGAAAAAGGCCCGGTAATAGAATCTCAAAAGCGGTAGAAAAGCCAAAGCTAAAGGTCGCAGCGTACTGTCGAGTAAGTACTGACAGCGATGAACAGGCTGGTAGCTATGAAGTACAGGTGCAGCATTACACCGATTATATTGGAAGAAATAAAGAATGGGAGTTCGCAGGTATTTATGCCGATGATGGTATTTCCGGCACCAACACTAAGAAACGTGAAGGCTTCAACGGTATGATTGAGGATTGCATGGCCGGTAAAATTGATATGGTTATTACCAAGTCCATCAGCAGATTTGCAAGAAACACCATTGACTGCCTGAAGTATGTAAGGCAACTCAAAGAAAAGAACATAGCCATTATTTTTGAAAAAGAAAACATTAATACGCTGGAAGCTAGTGGTGAGTTGCTTCTTACGATTATGGCTTCCTTGGCCCAGCAGGAGTCGGCTTCGCTTTCTCAGAACGTAAAGCTTGGCTTGCAGTTTCGTTATCAAGATGGAAAGGTACAGATTAACCACAATCATTTCCTGGGTTACACAAAGGATGAGAATGGGAACCTGATTATTGAGGAAGAAGAAGCTAAAGTGGTAAGGCGTATTTTTAGAGAATATCTGGAAGGTGCCAGTTTCCGCGATATAGCAAAAGGTCTGGAACGAGATAAAATAAAAACCGGTGGAAAGCGTTATAAATGGCACCTTAGTACAATTCAAGGTATTTTGCAAAATGAAAAGTACATGGGTGATGCACTTTTACAAAAAACCATTACGACGGATTTTATTGAAAAGACCAGGATTAAAAATGATGGCTCTGTTCCCCAATATTATGTGAAGGATAGTCAGGAGGCCATTATTCCAAGGGATATTTTTACTCAGGTCCAAGAGGAAATGGTGCGAAGAGCAAATTTATTTAGCGGTGAGGAAGGCAAAAAGAAAAGAGTATATTCCAGCAAATATGCACTTTCTAGTATTTGCACCTGCTCGAAGTGTGGTGATATTTACCGCAGAATAGCATGGAACAACCGAGGTAAACACTCTATTGTTTGGCGCTGTTGTACTAGGGTGGAAAATGGACCATCAGCTTGTGATGCACCGACTGTTCAAGAAACAGAATTGCAGCAAGCAACGGTACAAGCCATCAATCAGCTTGTAAAAGGTTCTTCTGCTACATTGGGTATTCTGATGGAGAACATTGAAATTGCGTTGGCTGACGACAATGCCGGAGAGCTTGAAAAAATAAACGCGATGCTTTCTGAAAAACAAAAACAACTGGTAAAGCTGGCTCATGCCAAAAAGGATTATACTAGCCTGGCGGATGAAATTGATTTGCTACGAGATAAGAAGCAGGAGTTGCTTGTAGCAAAGGCTGAAAACGAAGGCTTCAAAAAGAGAATCAAAGAGCTAGAAGAGTTCCTAAAGGAAGCTGACCAAGAGCTCACAGAATACGATGAGTCGATGGTGCGCAGATACATTGATAAGATAGTAGTGTATGAAGATAAATTTACAGTTTGCTTTAAAGCAGGTGTAGATTTGTATATAGAACGATAAAAACACAAAAATGGCGGCAGGCTTTCGAGCTTGCCGCTTTTGTCGCTTTTTGGGAGGGATTGATTTTGTTCGTGGTTTGGTATATAATATATGAAGTAACCGTAGGCAAAGAAAAGTAGGTGCAAGAATGGAATATTTATCAATTAGACAAACAGCCGATAAATGGGGCATCTCAATTAGAAGAATACAAGTGTTATGCACTGAAGGTCGTATTCCTGGTGCGATGAAGGTTGGTTCCTATTGGGCCATTCCTGCTGATGCGGAAAAACCGGACGACCAGAGAATTAAAAGTGGAAAATATATAAAAGCAAAAGAACAGTAAGAAGGTGCAATGATGGGCCAAAAGGAAGATATAGTAAATTTACTAAATGTGAATAGGACAATGACTCAAGGGGCTTTGGCAGAAGCTATCTATGGGGATAAAAAGCATAGTCCTAATATCTATGCGGCTCTGAAGGCAATGGTTGACAAAGGGATAGTTGTTCGCACTGGAAGTAATCCATCATATTATTCGCTGTCTGATGGGGAAATAAAGCTTCCGGAAAAAACAAAACAGCCTAATAAAAAAGAGATGCGAGATGTTTCTGGTGATGTAATATCCAATGAATCTATTGAAGAAATAGAGGCATTAGTTCAAGCAACAGATAACAATGGACCGGAGAATGATTTGATAACAAGGTGCTTGAAAAAGTTTCCGTTAAACACAGATCCAGATGTGGTAGCTATGAAGATTGGTTTAATTGATATCACCAATTCTACGCATTTATCACAGCATAAAAGTAAAATCAGTATGGTAGAGCTTGCGAACATAATAGCGGCTATTCCTGATGTGGATGAGAGGATAAAAAACGGAGATCCTGAGGTTGTAAATATCATTGCTCGTAGTAATGGAAAAATAAATTTATTCTCTTTTGCGTCTAAATACTGCTGCTACCACAACAGTAATTTATACGAGAACGATGATTTCTCGATTTTGGACACAGTACTAAAGGATTACCTTCCTAGATATTTTGACGATGTGTCCAAAGGACAGATTCAAAAATGGCAAGATACATTTAATTACAAAGCGTACAATGATTACATAACCAGAAAGCTGGACGAGTTAAGAATTACGATAGAAAACAGAAAAAGAAAATTTGACCACTTTGTGTGGTACTTAAATAGATAAGAGCTTCGGAGGAGGAATACCACTATGAAAATACATTATTTCCAAAGATATCATGAGAAAGAAAACGTGGCTACATCCAATACCATGTTGCTTTTGTCACGCTTATATTCTTACTCATCAGATAAATTTTTCAGATTTTTGAAATCGGAATATTTCGCGGATTCCTTTGAACCGGAGTTGGTTTTTGCATTGCAAGAAAAGAGCGTGGATAGCATACCTGATGCAACGATTACACAAGAAGGCTTCAAGATTGTTGTAGAAACGAAATTGACGGATTGGTTTTACTCTGATCAGTTAATGAGACATCTGAAATCTTTCGGAGATGAAAAGAATAAAGTGATGATTACGCTAGCCTCCGAATTGATGTCTGAAGAAAAACTTGTAGATTTTGAGAATCAATTAAAAGAATATAACGCAACTCAAACCTACCCAGTAATACATATCAATACAACCTTTGAAATGATGGCAAATGCCATTAGAGAAGTAATTGATGACAGAGATTATGAAATGCAGGATGTGTTGGAAGACTATTTGAATTATTGTTATAAGGATGGTTTGATTCCTGTTTCGGATTCCTGGAAGTATCTACGTATGCAGCTTGCTGGTACCACAATTGATTTTAATATTGGCAATAACATTTATTATGATAAAGCTGAGCGTGGGTTTAGAGCGCATGATTATCTTGGATTATACAAACAGAAGAGTGTACGCGCTATCGGAAAAATCTGTGCTCGTATTACAGCTATTGAAACTGAATCGGGCATCAAATATACACCTGAATTTGGTGAGTTAACTGATGAACGCAAAGCGTTGATTCAAAAAGCAATGGCTGATGGCGATTCTCATGGATATGGCTTAAGAACGATAGAACATAGGTATTTCTTTGTTGAGAATTTCTATGAAACTGACTTTAAGAAAATATCAGCAGGTGGCTCAATGGGAACTAGGATTTTTGATTTGTCTTATCTTTTAGAAACTGATGAGTTACCTGACGTTGAGCAGATTGCAGAAATGCTTAAAAACAAGAGTTGGAGTTAAGCTCTAATGCATAGGAGGTATGGATGATGGCTTTCGATCCAGGATTAAAAATAGGTCAAATATTAAAAAACGCGGATGTTGTTGAGACTTTTAAGTGTGGTAATATGGGTGGAATGCGTCGCTCTAGAACTACCAATACACTGGTTATTGTCTCTGATTATACAAAGGGCATTTATCATGATAAATGGATCGGAGGAGTTTTGCATTATACCGGTATGGGTAAATCTGGTGACCAGGATATCAATTGGGCCCAGAATGCGACATTAGCAGAGTGTGGACATAATGGCGTTGATGTGCATTTATTTGAAGTAATCGATGCTGGTGAATACATTTATTGTGGAAGGATCGAGCTTGTAAGTAAACCTTATACAGAGATTCAACCCGGCGAAGATGGTAATGATAGAAAGGTTTGGATGTTCCCTGTTCGTCCGGTACCTGATAATGACGTTAAAAAGCCACAGATGTTTGTTTTTAAGGATATGGATGACTATAAGACACGTGGTAAAAACGTTGATGCAGAATATGCAAAGATGATCGCAGATAAGAAAAAGAGTAAAGGTAAGGCACCAGTTGTAGTACAACCCGTTATTCCAAAGCCTGAACCAAAGCCGCCAGTAGTTATTCCTGCTGATATCGTAGGAAAGTCTGTAAAACATAAATCCTTTGGTACAGGTGTTATTACAGCTATTGAGGGAACCACAATCGCAGTAGAATTTGACAAAGTCGGTCTGAAGAAGATGGGATACGAATTCTGCATGACCAATAAACTGTTAGAGTTTATTTAAGTGAGGCTATTATGAAAACTGTAAAAGTAGTAGCTGCAGTAATTTGTGATTCGCTAAAAGAAAAGAATCGAATATTTGCTACAGCTAGAGGCTATGGTGAATTTAAAGGACAGTGGGAGTTTCCTGGCGGAAAAGTAGAGGCCGGTGAGACACCACAGCAAGCTCTCGTCAGAGAGATAAAAGAAGAATTGGAAACAGATATTAAGGTGGGAGATTTGATAGATACCATTGAATATGATTACCCAACCTTTCACTTATCAATGGATTGTTTCTGGTGCGAAGTAATAGAAGGTGAACTAAAGCTGTTAGAGGCGGAATCAGCACGCTGGCTTACCAAGGAATCGTTGTATGAGGTGCAGTGGTTGCCGGCAGATATCACACTTATATCAAAAATTGAAAAATTAATGTAAGTGCTTCAGAGGAGGTGTAACATGGAAGATATAATTCGAATAGTGATAAAAGGCGCGTCTGGATATTGCTGTATTGATGAAGCTTATAATGACAAAATAACCATCACATCAGAATCGATATCTTATGAGTATGTTCCTTCCATAGAAACAGAGATTAATCCCAAAAGAAAATGGAGTTATAAAACAAACAGTCCGATATTTAAAATGAAGTTTGATCATATTGCAAAGATGATACCAGAAATCATTGAAAGAGGCATCGACGAATTTTGTACAGATATTGGCGGCATAGAGTTTAATATTACGTATGCGGACAAAACTAAGTTTAAGGAAATATATTGGGCTCCAGGCGATTATTTTAATGAATTGTTTGGAATGATTAAAAATTTGGTTCCTGACTGCGAGTATACTCCGGCTGTATTACTAACTTCTGCAGACTATGAAGAGGATGAAGAAAATGAATAGGCAAGCGTTTATAAAAACAGCAATCGAAGTTCTCAAATATGACAGGTCTTTTAAGGAACTGAATGGTAGAGAACAACTTATAAGAATGTTGGCTAGAGCAGAAATTAATTATGTTCAGCAATATTCTTTTGTTAGAGGTGGAAAACCTTATCAAAAGTGGGAAGTTATAGAATTACGTTTTCCGGTACCACTTTTAGATGAAGCTAATGACAGATATGAAGAACTAAACAAACTGGTTAGATATGTATATGAAGAATCGGATGAGTATGCTCTGCAAGATGTAGAAATAAGACCTCTTGTGATGGATACACCATCAGAAGTAACAGAATATGATGTCGTTTTTGACGAAATTCAAGATACTGTTATTCAAGGAATTAGAAACGCGAAGTTTTTAGTCTGGGCAGCTGTTGCTTGGTTTTCAAATGAAGCAATATTTAATGAGTTATTGGCTAAAAAGAATCAAGGATTAAATGTTAGAATAATTGTGTCAGAGGAAGAATCAAATAGACGTATGATTACAAAGTTAAAAAGTGATGGTTTTGACGTCAAGGTAATCAAACGTTGGGGATACAATGATTATAATAGAATGCACGATAAGTTTTGCATAATCGACATGGACTATGTAATGCATGGTTCGTACAATTGGACACCTACAGCTAATAATAACGATGAAACTTTAGCGACGGCATTAGATCATGAATTTGTGTCCAAATTTGCACAGGAATTTATGAATTTGTATATGGAGTAACGTTATGAAAGTAGTAAACGTTAAAATGTGCTCGATATGTTTAGACATACGTACAGGCGGCATAGACGTACTTCCTGTCGTATCGAGCCATGTCGAGACGGTTGTCAAGCTGGTTAGAAAAACTCCCGATGCATATATCGATATTACCGTGGATATGGATGAGCTGGATTTGACTACTTCTGAAGCAAAAGTGACTTATCAGAAAATTAAGGATTATATTGAGGAAAAATATGATGTGAAAGTGTCTTCGCTGTATATTGCACAGGTAAAGCAAAAGTATGGAATTATCGAACGAAAAAATTACAATACAGCTAAGTCGAAAAATGTAAGGCAGCCGCAGTGTCCGCCGGAGAAAGAAAAGTTGATTGAGGAAGCAATGCGGCATTTTAAGATGATTTCATAGTTTGCCAAATAGGAGGTTAATCATGGCAAAAGATTTGACAAATTCAAGATTGGATAGGCAAAATATATTAAACAACGAGATTGCTATTGACGAGATACAACAGAAGTCAGGAATAGAAGGTATTTTATGGGAGGGTAAACTGTTTGTAACGCGTGAGATGACTGCTAATTTTTTTGATGTGGATATAAGGACTATCAGCCGTTATTTGGAACAAAACAGTGAGGAATTATCTGCTAATGGATATCAAGTACTTCGTGGAAAAAAACTAAAAGCCTTTTTAGAAGCTGCAAAAAATTCTGGTAAGGACATTTATGTCCCTACCAAAACTACAATACTTGGAGTATTTGACTTTCGGGCGTTTCTGAATATGGCAATGCTCTTATCTGAAAGCGAAAAGGCAAGAGCATTACGACAACTTATGTTAGATATTGTAATAGATCTTATTAACCGTAAAACAGGTGGTGGAACAAAATATATAAATCAGCGAGATAAAGATTTTGTTTTTTCATCTTTGCAAGAGGATAATTATCGCAGGCAATTCACGGATGCGTTAAAAAATTATGTGGAAGATAACCGATATAAATATGCTCATTTTACTGATATGATTTATGTAAGTATATTTAAGGAAAAAGCGAAAGAATATAAGAAAATTTTAGATTTGAAAGCGAGTGATAAGGTTCGGGATACTTTTTATAGCGAAATATTAGATATTATTGCTGCTTATGAGAGTGGTCTTGCTGACGCTATCATGCGTGAATATGAACGAAAGGGTCATATTTTATCACAACAAGAAACAGAAGAATTGTTTAGACGTTTTGAAAAAATGGCATTATGGAAACCACTTATTCAACGTGGACGAGTAAAAATGGCAAGTCGTGATATGGCGTTAAGAGATGCTTTTCATTATCAACTGTCAGAGTATATACAACCTCTTGATAAAGATGAATATCAAAAATTTCTTGGTGTTGCCGGAGATGAATTGGATAAGCTGATGGAAGAAAACAAAGAAGTTTTACGCAGGTTAAAGGAGCGTGATTAAATGGACGGAATCATTTATTTAACGCTCGAACAGGCAGAGGTAATACATAAAAAGACCATTAAATATAGTGGTGGGGGAATTTATGAGTCTCTGGATACCGGAAAACTTGAGAGTGTTTTGCAGCATATACAGAATGATGAATATTATCCAACATTTGTGGACAAACTGACACATTTGTTTTTTTGTACCTGTGAATTTCATTGTTTTGCTGACGGAAATAAAAGGCTTGCGATTACATTGTCATTACAATTTTTGCTATTTAACGGATATATGGGAATTGCAAAGAACTTTATGACAATTACTGAAAATATTAGTTATCATGTTGCCGCTGGGAAAATAAACAAGGAACTCCTTCATAAAATAATGACAGCTATTATGGATGGGACATATGAACAAGATGAGGAACTTAAAATTGAAATAATGAATGCGATTGCTGAATAATTTTTACAAGAAAGCAAGAAAAATACTAAATCGGCACATTGGTAAGAAAGAAAATCCTCTTGTAAAATGATAATAAATCAAATTACAGGAGGATTTTTTATGATGATACTATTTGAACAACAGGGCGGTAATTATCAAACAAAGGGCGATTATTTTATACCTTGCGTGGTAACTAAAGACCAAAAGGAAGTGCATATTGGAGTGTGGGCAAATCGTCATCGGCAGTATCTCAAACAATTTCATCGAGTACAATATTACAATCTTTTGACATCGGAAAAGTTGTATGGATACCTCGCTGATATTGAAGAGCAAGCTGGAAAGATGTTTGAACCATAGTCAATAATCTAGACACAAAAAGGCGAAAAAGATTAAGAGTAAAGTAAAGATTTTTCAAATTGAACG
>ENA-OYZM01000448-OYZM01000448.1-human-gut-metagenome-genome-assembly--contig:-NODE-448-length-12835-cov-4.774491_pt1 | contig 12835 bp, 14 predicted proteins | sample MGYA00243291_ERZ653477 | MGnify/ENA primary metagenome ERZ653477 (study PRJEB26926, sample SAMN06165024) | human gut metagenome | biome: ENVO:00009003; feature: ENVO:2100002; material: ENVO:00002003... | reverse complement strand
CCCCATTCTACCACAGCCCGTCCGGGAAAGCGCGTATATCCGGCTACATTCCGTTACAAATCATGACAACGCAGGCCCGGCCCGCAATCCGCTTTTCGATGCTTCCGTATCAAAAAGAGCGCGTTTCCGCGCCCAAACAAAACCCAGCCCCTCGGCCATCCAGCGTGACCGAGGGGCTATCCGTGGTTCTGAATTTCTACCAAATTGTCTACCTCGTACTTTCTGCAGAATGGTGCGTCCGGAATCCGGTGCCAGGGGAGTGATCCTTCTTTTGCAAGTTACCAGGTCAACAACACATGCACATGCGGTTTCCGTCGACTGCGATATTTCGCGAGAGGTTTGCCGTGTGCTTCTCACTCGAGTGAGCCTTGTTCCGGAATTTGCCGATGGAATGGATCGTTTTCTGGACCTTAGGACTCGTTTCGCGGCAGACACCTGATTGGATTTGCGTCCGTCAAAAGGTTTTTTGAGGTCTAGTACATGGGACTCACCTCTTCCTTTCTGGATATATTGTACGACTTCATTTTGTATTTGTCAATAGTTTTTGTGCGATCGACCCAAAAATCTTTTGAGGGGCGCCGCCCCTTCTATGTACCGGCGGACCGTGCCGCCGGACCCGTCAGCCCCGGAAAAACAGCAGCAGGATCAGCCCGTAGAGGATAGAGGCGCTGATGCCAAAGACCAGCACCGGCCCTGCCACCGTGAACAGCTTGGCTCCGGTGCCAGTGACCATACCCTCTGGTTGTGTCAAGATAGACATACACTTTTTCTGTCGAATCATGCGTTTTTTCCCGTGACTTAGGCTTCTCATTCCAGTTCTCGGAACAAATTACTCTCCAATTCCAGAACTTCTGTGAGCGGAATCCTAGTGCCATCGGTTAGGAGCAGGAGTCTCTGGTACTCATCAACCTTCTTCACTCTGCCAGCAACAGTAACATAGGTGCCACCAGACTTGCGCTCATCAGGTACGAAATAGGTTACAGACACCTCCGGATGTTCAGCAAGATTTTCCAATAACACCTGCTGTTTCCTGTCCAGAACAGCACGGCATTCCTCTGTCAATTCGATACGCTGGCCTGTCAAACGTCCTGTTTCCTTGATGGCAGCATCGTACCCGGTGAGAGCAGCAAAGGGGCTGAACTGTGCCGCACGGTCGATCATGGACATCCGTGGCCGGATAGACGAAACATGGTGCGGCAGATCAATGATATCGTCGTATTGGTGATTGTTTGTGTTAATCATGCCGCACCTCCTTTAGATCGACAAACTTGAATTTGTCGAGCAACCATAGTATTTCCTCTACGTTTATCCTACCCTTTCCAATAACCACTATTTCTATCATAATAACTATCGCCGGCAAACCAAGACGGGGCAATTCGTTGGCTATGCAGCCCGTATCCCATCTGCATTAAATCATAATCCATAGTAATATAGCCGTTCTCTGAATAGATAAGGCGCTTTCCCGCTCCAAACACATACCAAATTTCGCAAGGTGATGGGTTATCATAAAATTTTTCCACAGTAAAATCGTGCACTTCGATACGGCTTATACCAAGTTTTTGCAACTCGGTTAACACCCCAGACAAATCTGGTTCCATTTCCAACGCCAATTCAATAGGCTGCTCAACATAATTGTATCCCCATGCAGGGGTTAAATCCGCATTATACCCCAATTCTGAACTCTTTTGGTATTGATAGACAGTAACATGGCAATCTTCACCGTAAAGAGTGCACTCCACTTTCAAAGAAGATGCTTCTTCTTTGGGGACATCATCGCCAATTTCAACTATATTGTCCAATATAGAATGTAGCTGCCGAACGGAGTCCTCGAACAAATCTCTGTTATTCATGTATAGTGTTGCAGGTTCAATATATTTGGCTTGCGTTAAGAGCATTGTTAAAACAAGGGCTACAAAAAATGTAGCAGCAAAACGCCGCATCTTCTTAGACATTGCCTCACCTTCATTCATCAAATCCCGATTAGTCGAATGGTTACGCCTTATGCCCACCGATCTGGGCGTTGCGGTCTCGTGCTGTAGCGCCTTCCTCCAGGTTCATGCCTTTGAGGATTGCGTTCTTGCCGAACTTCTTCTTGATGGACAATACAGCCTGCTGCTGGCGCTTCTCCCGCTCCAGAGCGGCGGTGTCCTCGGCCTGCTGGCGGTCCCTGGCCTCGTAGTCGGTGAACAGGTCAAGCTGTTCCGCTTCTGTCTGGGCTGGGACGGATGTCTCGTCTATGACATGGTTGGCAACGATGTTCAGCCGCCGGACGAGCAGGTTCTCATCCACAATGCGGTCATAGAGCTCCGACACTGCCTGCAGGATCTCCCTGGTGGAGGAAGTGTACTTGCCAAGATTGCCGGTGCCATGGGCGTGCTTCGGTATCTTGCGTCCGTAATGGTCGGTGGTAACAGCACCCTTATAGGCGTGGCTTCGCACCGGGTCAGTCAGGTTCTCAATATCGTAACCCACCGTCAGCACAATCTGGTCAGTCACCAGGCCCTTGTCCACCAGGTCCAGGACCAACAGGTCGGCCATCTCGCGCACCACCAGCTTGGCCTTTTCCGTCGTATAGGGGCAGTGCAGCACCTGCCCGGATCCGATGCTGTTGGACTCCGGCTTGTAGGCTTTGATGTCCGCAATGGTGCATGGCTCCCAGCCCCAGGCGTGGTCGATCAGCAGCTCAGCATTCACACCAAAGAGCTTATACAGCAAACCCTCGTCCCGGACGGACTGACGGGCCACATCGCCCATGGTGTACATCCCATGCTCCTCTAATTTTTTCGAGTAGCCTTTGCCAATGCGCCAGAAGTCGGTGAGAGGCCGGTGGCCCCAGAGGGAGCGGCGGTAGCTCATCTCATCCAGCTCCGCAATCCGGACACCGTTACGGTCAGCGGGGATATGCTTAGCCACAATGTCCATGGCGACCTTGCACAGATACAGATTGGTGCCGATGCCTGCCGTGGCCGTAATGCCGGTGGTTGCCAGAACATCCAGAATGATCTTCATGGCGAACTCGCGGGGCGTGAGCTTATAGGTGCTGAGGTAATGGGTGGCGTCGATAAACACCTCGTCGATGGAATAGACATGGATGTCCTCCGGTGCCACATATTTCAGATAAACATTGTAAATCTCAGTGCTGGTCTTCATATACTTTGCCATCTGCGGAGGCGCCACAACATAGTCGATGGCCAGCTCCGGATGGGCCTTCAGCTCGGTGTCATCGTGGGATGCACCGATAAAGGTGCGACCGGGAGCCTTGCGCTGGCGCAGGGTGTTGGCCTGCTTGACCTGCTGCACTACCTCAAAGAGTCTCGCACGGCCGGAGATACCATACTGCTTCAGCGCCGGAGAAACGGCAAGGCAAATGGTCTTCTCTGTGCGGCTCTTATCCGCAACCACAAGGTTGGTGGTCATGGGGTCTAAGTCGCGTTGCATACACTCGACAGAAGCATAGAACGACTTCAAGTCGATTGCGATGTATGTGCGTTGCTTTTCCATTTGACCACCTCCCGCACACAAACTTCTATAGGTAGTATAACACAGCTTGCAAGCACTTTGCCATGGAAGCCGAATCAACTTCAAAAAAACAGCGGCCCACTTTTCAGTGAGCCGCCGATTGTCTTTCCCCGGCAAAATACTCATCCAAGCCGCTCGATATTTTCATATCGAGCTCAATTTCGCCACCTGGAAATACCCGAATCTGCTGCACAAAATACCTGATAACCTCTGGATCGTATTTTTCCAAAAGGAGTATCTCATTTGCAGTTTTTTCTCCTGCCACCCTTTTTTCTCGTTCCTCCATCCGTTTGGAAATCAATTCCTCAATTTCTACGGCTCGTTTCGTCAAACGCTCCACTTCTTGAGCGTCCTTATACTGAATATCAGCGAACTTCTCTCGGGTTATCTTCCCAGTCCGGTATCGCTCATACATCTCGGCCTTCCGATTCTGCAATCGTTTTATCGTATTTTGGCCTGCGGTCTGCTCTGTTTTGAGAGCAGCAAGTTGGCAATCCAAACCTGCTTCAAGTAAGCTGAGATGATTCAATGCGCGCTTACCCTGCATTCTCAAAAACTCGAGGGCCGCATGTTCCAGCTCAGACTGCTTGACAAAGATGCCGCCACATTCGGCGCCTTTCATCGTATCATTCTTTGGACAAACAAGATGCGTTTCTTTCGCCGGATTCTTTCGAAGCTTTCTCCCGCAGAAACCGCAAACGAAGAGATTATTTGCTCGATTTCCTGCAGTATTCTTATTTACATGCCTGATTCTGCTTTTCAGAGCCTCTCGGGCAGCGCGGAAGAGATCGTCCGAAATAATTGCCTCATGGGTACCGGGCACAATGATCCACTGATCTCTTGGTAGTGGAATCATCTTTCCTCTTCCGACCTCCTCAGTCTCCCTGGTATTTGTAATCATCTTTCCGGTGTATCGCTCATCGTTCAAGATTTTTATAACAGCGCCCTTAATCCAAATACAACTGTCTTCCTTCACGACACCGTTATAGACGCCGCCATTTTTTCGCTTGTGTTCAAGCGGTGAAGGGACACCCATATCATTGAGCATCTGTGCAATCTCACTAGCACTCATGCCGGCAACGCAAGATTCAAAAATCATAGTGATCGTATCACGGACACTCTCATCAACAATGAGTTTCTTCTTGTTCTTGGGGCTGACCTTGTATCCATAAAATCCGCTCCCTCCCCAGTATTCACCTCGAATATTTCGCGTGCGTATTGCGGATCTAACCTTGGTAGAGAGATCTCTGCTATACAGATTATTAACCAAGTTTCGTAAGGCCAGTTCCAGTCCGCCGGTGACTCCCATGTAGTCGTTGGTATCAAATGCATCATTAACAGAAATGAATCGCACACCGTAGAGCGGCAGGATCAATTCCAAATAGTTGCCCATCTCAAGGAAGTTTCTACCGAATCTGGACAAGTCTTTGACGATGATACATTGGATTTCCTGGCTGCGAGCCAGTTCAATAAGTTCATCAAACTTGGGCCGATCAAAATGTGTACCGGAAATACCATCATCGCAAAACTCTATGACTTTGTATTCATGCAAATCCTCGTGAGAATTATAATAGTCCTGCAGCAGCCGCCTTTGGTTAGCGACACTGTTGCTCTCATTTTTGACTGCATTGGTTTTCAAGTCTCGATCCTCACTGGATATTCGAATATAGAACGCCAATGTTTTAGCCTGCAACTCGTTCTGCCTCCTTCGCTTTTGTTGCAGCGATATAGAGAATCTGGTCGAACTCCATACGATGCTTAAATGTCACTTCCACATGGCCATCGTTATAGAGGGTAAGGTTTTCCAGGAAAGCCGCAACCATCTCCTCATTCAACTCAGTCTGATTTCCATACTTTTCAATCAGCTCAGCCCACTGTGTCTTCTTCCCATAATCAGCATCAAACTTCTGCCGTTCCTTCTCAAGTTCAGCAATAAAGATACGCAGTTCATCCGCTCGCTGGGAGTATTCATCGCTGAGGTCGCTATACTCCTCCTGGCTCAATAAGCCATCTGCCATATCGCCATACAATGACGCTTTCAACTGGGTAAACTTCTCAATCTTTCTTTTCGCATCATCAATCTGGGAAGAGTAAATCTGATATCTTGTCTGCGAAGACTTTGTCGCATTCAAGTCCGCAATCAGTTTCTGGGCGTCTGTAAATAGTGCGATTTGATTTTGGATCAAACGCAGTGCAAGAGACTCAACATCTTCTTGCCTGACCGCCTTCTTGGTGCATGTCGCTGAGCCGTAATGCTCATGCAGGCTGCAAAAATAATAGTGTTTCCCATTGGATTTTCGTCTTAAATACATGCCTCTGCCGCACTCACCGCACCGGAGAATTCCCTTAAACATGCTCCGTCTTTTGCTTTGCGAATCATATGTCGTGGACTGTCCCATTGCTTCCTTACGCTGCTTCATGGTTTCCTGCACCGAGTCAAATAAAGCTTTCGGGACGATTGGCTCATGCATTCCCTTTTTGATGATCCACTCCTCTTGTGGCACTTCAATTGCCTTTTTCTCGCCAGTCACGCAAAGTTGACTCCTGGTTTTCCCTGACACAATCCATCCCAAATACACCTGATCTTTCAGGATTTTTCTGAGTGTCGTCATGTACCAGATGGAATTCTTAAACTTATCAGCTTTGCGGAGGCCCATGTTATATAGATACTTTCCAGGACTTGGCACCCCTTGCTCGTTCATCGTTTTTGCCACGCAATGCAAAGAATTATCCTCCGATACCATTCTGAAAATTGCGAGGACAATTGGCGCCGTATTGGGATCCGGAATCAGATGATACTTATCATCCGGATCAATCATATAACCATACGGGGGCGTGCCTGAAGTCCACTGACCAGCCAGCTGCTGAGATGATTTGACGGCCCGTATCTTCTTGGAAATGTCACGCGCATAAGCTTCATTAGCAAAGTTCTTCAGCTGGATGGAGATATCTGCATCTCCTTTGAGCGTATCAAAGCGGTCTGTAACAGCAATAAATCTGGTGTTCAGTCTCGGGAAAATCTGCTCGATATATTCGCCACTTTCCAGCATGTTTCGACCCAGTCGAGACAAGTCCTTGACGATAACACAGTTCACGCGGCCCGAACGGATATCGTTCATCATCCGAGCAAACTCAGGGCGTGAGAAACTGACGCCGGAAATATCGTCATCACAATAGAGGTCATATTCCACCAGATCTGGATACTGAGAAACATGGTCCCTCAAAAGAGCGATCTGATTTCCGATTGTGTCTGCCTCTCTCTTCTGCTCGTTCTCAACAGAGATTCGCGCATAAAGGGCACATTTATATTTAACTGTGCTTACGGCAGGTGCCGGGTCCTGTGGTATATTTTTGCGACTCTTTCGTGCCATGTCACATTGCCTCCTCCAATTTTTCCTTATCCGCATACTCTTCGACACTGGCCATCAGCCTTTTGAAGTCCTGAGAATGCTCAAAAGTAATTTCGAAATGTTCCTCATCCATGACTGTGATTTTCTCAATGCACTCGAGAACGACCGCTCGCGTCAATTCACTTATATCACGATGTTCCAGGAATGCCTGCATCCACTGGTTCGGCCCCTTTTCTCCTGAGAGGAAGACGTTCAATTCTCGGTCAATCTGTTCCTGTGCGATCAATGCATCGGCAATCCGTGCATCATACTGACCGCGAATATCGCAGAAATCCACTTTCGAGATGAGCCCTTCTTTCATATCCTCATACAAGGATGCTTTCAAGCTCCGATACCGAGTAATTTCTTCCTCCAGTTTCTCTCTGCGCTGCTCACATTTCGCAACGTTGATCCGCTGATACGGGACCTTCTGAATCTCCAAAACACAGCGATCCAGTTCCACGACATCGCGGATATGCACTTTGAGCAAGCTCAACACACTGGCTTCAAACTTCTCATAGGGAATATTCCTCAACTCGCAATGAATGCTCTTGTCAGTGGATTTACACATATAGTAGCCGTACTTTTTATAACCATTGTTCATCGTGGTCCGGGCAATAGAGGCGCCACACTGCCCGCATTCCACCAAACCGGAAAGCGGGTAAACATATGTCTGATTCGGTGCTGCTCGTGTGTCAATCCTAAGCGCCTTTTGTGCCAGATAAAACGCGCGCTTCGACACGATAGGCTCGTGTGCATCCTGGATGACAACCCATTCGCTCTCATCTGTCGGCAATGACTTCTTGATTTTATAATTCGGCCGTCTTCGAAGTCCTTGCCGCAGGGTTCCAATATAAATCGGGTTACTCAAGATCCGAGCAACTGCCTGTGCTGTCCACTCACAGTGATCCTTCACCTTAAAGTTGGAGTAAAAAGGTTCACCCTTGCTTCTCTTATACTCAATTGGACACAGGACGCCTTGCTCCATAAGGCGCAATGCAATTCCATTGTTCGTCATCCCATCAATTTTCCAGCAAAAAATATCCTGCACGACAGCAGCCGCATAGGGATCTGGCTCAATACGGTTATGGTTGTCCTCTCTCTTCTGATAACCATATGGCGTAAAGGGAGAAATATAGTCCCCATGCTTTCTCTTAACCTGCAGCTGGCTTCGGATTTTCACTGAAATATCGCGGCTGTAGTTGTCGTTCATGAGGTTCTTCAAAGTAATGCTAAACTCACTGCTTTCATCTCGCGTAATCGTATCAATGTTGTCGTTGATTGCAATGAGACGAACCCCAAAAACAGGAAAAAGACGATGGATATACTTTCCGGCATTGATATACTCTCTGCCGAAACGGGACAGGTCTTTAACGACCACGCAATTGATCCGTCCGGCCTGAATATCATTCAGCATTCGCTGAAAGGCCGGACGGTCAAAATTCGTCCCAGTATATCCATCGTCTATACGGATGGAGACAATATTAAACTCCGGCTTGTCCTTGAGATAATCAAGGATAAGCTGCTTCTGGTTGGTGATGCTGTTGCTCTCGCGCCCGGACTGAGCTGCAACCATGTCCTCTTTTGACAGGCGAACATAGATGGCAGTGTTGTAAACAGCCACCTCAGTCACAGAATTCTGCATACTATCACTCCTTTGGCATGATCTATCTTTCAAAGGAGTGAATATGATTTTTTAGTCCGAGGATAGTTTACCACATTTTTCGCTTTCAATCCAGACGCAAAACGAAAAAGGCATAATTTACATCATGCTCTCATGCTGAAGCAAATGCTTGAACACTTCCTCAAAAGAAGGGCCATTCTCTTTGTAGTTGATCTTCACCGCGAACCCACCAACTCGGACGCAGTACGGGTTCTTCACCTGCTTGAGATAGCTCTGAACGCGCTCTCTCACCGGCAGCGAACTGTCAATTTGAACGGTGCTCAAATCCACAAGTTCGCTCGGGTCAACACTCCGAATGTCTACGGCCTTCATTGCCTCCCACTGCTCCGGTGTAATATCTCTGGGATCCTCCGGCAGTTCAGTGTTCAAATAGGATAACACATTATCGCTTCTATCGGCTCCTGTCATAGTACGTTTTGCACCTCCTTGGGATATTCTCCCATGATTTGAAATTGATTATTCCGCGGACTCACTCCTCATAATGAATGTAGAAATAGAGGGGTGTTTGACCAGTATCTCCCGCGATATTTTTTTATTCATTTTCAGAAATCTCCAATACGAACAAGGGAAACACATCATAGTTGCCTTCACTGGCACTCTTCAGGCCTAATGCTTGAAGAACCTGCTTCTGCACTTCCGGCTTCAGATCGTCCAAGTAAATCTCCATTTCAATTATCCTCCATATAGTGTTGTTTCAAACGCACCCACTCACAATCCGGATAGTGCCGGCGTTGGCAGGCAAGGCAGTTTGTGGTGCAGCATTCCTCTATCCAGCATGTTCGGCACACATCTTCGCCGATGTAATCGCTGGAAGCATACCAAAAGCCCAAAGGATGCTTCTTGATGAGCCATCCTCCACAGATGTCACAGGACTTTTCCTCCCAAACTACTTCCGAGGCCTTTTCCCACTCAATCTGCTGTCCACACATTGAGCAGAACCGCCACGGCTCTTTATCGGCACCATCACCATGCATCAGCCTTGTTCCGCAGGTTGAACAGTAGTATCGCTTCGCGACGTTGGGGCGATCTTGTTGAATTCTTGGTATCATATATTTTGCCTCCTCACAGCAGGGGCTGCAGTGCCATAACACTGCAGCCCCATCAAATCACTTATCTCGAAATAGACGCTTGTATAGATCGTCAATCCCTTTCTGCTTCCGACTCCAAGTAATAGGAGCGACTTCAAAGCCGGCTGCAGCACCGAGCTCGATATAGCGATCCCGTGCTGTTCTGACTTTGTCGTTATCCTGATAGTCAGAGTCGATCATGATATTCAACCTCTGGACCCCCAGTTCACTCAGTTCCTGAAGAAGTCTCTCGTACTGCGAATAACTTGGAACACCTGTAAGTCCGGCAAAGCCACACTCATATTGGCTGCCTAGAGCGAAGTGATAGGCAAGATCCGCCTTCATGACACCTTCTGTCACGCAGACGACCTCGTCGCCCGCGTGAACTCCGACATAATGAGGGCAGCACCTGGCAGGGGTTCCATAGTACTTATCCACGCTGGTCAAGTTATAGAACTTCTGATTGTAAACCCGATCCAGCCGGACCTGTATTGCCTCGATCTGACCATTGAGATTGCGGTCGGGAATCATGATGCCGGATCCTCTGATGTCCAGGGTCCACTGGCCAGTCTCTTTCTGGCAATAGAACCCCGGAACGCCATCCAATACACAGCCGCGCTCCAACAGCTCCGTTACAATACGCTTGAGCCTTGTTGTCGGAGTGGTACGATATCCCAACCGATCGATCTCATCTTGGGTCAGGCCACGATCTCTCAAAGAGGCCTGATGCGTTGGACACAGGCTGAGCAGAGAAAGAAGATTGGAATAGGTGTTATCCCGAGCCTCAGCAGATGCAATCGGCAACTCCACCGTCTCGATCACTCTTCGCTTCGGTTTGTACTCACGGGGCTTCTCACCGCTCTCGGAGCCAAATACCTTGCAGAGTTCCTCATAGGCAGTATGGAGTGAGACATCGCAGAACTCTGCGTAAAGGTGGAGGATTCCTCCACCTTTACCGCAGCGATTGCATCGAAACACATTATCTCGGATCTTCACATTCAAATGAGCTTTTCGATCTGCACAAAACGGACAGCGGCAGTGTAGTTGTGTGCTGGTATCTCGTATGACCTCAATACCAAGCAAGTCCACTACCTGCTCAATGTCACATGGCAGATCAGGTTTTCTGCCCATCATCGACCACCTCTCTCATTGGGGGTTCTTTAGCTTGCCAACTGCCCTGCCGCTTCCAGCAGTTTCATTGCCCCTGCTTTCAGGGCGAGGTTATGGCCGGAATAGTTTTTCACATACCAGGCCAAGTCGCCGGGGCTCTTCATGGCAATATCCCCGAGCGTCCAACCGGAGAATTTTCCAAAGTCGATTTTCACCATCTTTGCCTGATCGACAGTCATCACCTGCAGGTACTCATCCACAGTCTTTGGGGGCTCAGGCGCAGGTGCTTTCGGAGGTTCGGCATGAGGCTGCACTTGCGGCCTTGCCTGCTGCTGCGGAGCAGGGGCAGGAGTCACCGGCTGCGCTGCAGTAAAGCTCACCGCAACACTTCCAGGATGCTCTTCTTCCTCATCGGGGGGCATCTTGATCGGTGCATCAGCGATGATGCTGGCCAGAGTCTCACCATTCATACAGAACTGGGTACCATACCCGGCATCTGCCAAGGCTCTGCCTTTAGCAACCGTCTCAGCGATCTCCAGGAACCGGTCGCCGAATCGTTCTTCTGTGGAAAAGCGCTGCGAGTAAGCCTTCCCAATGAACTGATCGGCAGGATCGGTTTTGTCCGCGTAGACCTTACAGCACACAACGGCGCTCTTATCATTCAACTGCACGATCTCAGGCTCGATCTTCCCATTCGGACGGTGCAGACGGAACCACAAAAGGCGGTATTTCACATCGAGGTAAAGATCGCTCTCGCCCTCATCGCCCACTGTGTTCCTCACAAAGTCCGCCGGGTTGAAGCCATCGACAGCATTGATGGCAGGGATCGCATTTACATTCAATTCACTCACGTTATTTCGCCCTTTCATAATAAATGTAGAAATGAGGTGGCTTTTGACCACCCCATTTCTCAAAAAATTTTTTCACGCTACTCGCTTACTCATCTCGCGGTTAAAGTAAGCCACGATCCGATCCGCAAGGACGGTGTTCCTCTGACCCACATCGCACTTGTGGATTGCAATGTAAACTGCCTGGCGCTGCCCAATCAGGATCACTTTCGCCTTCGCTCTGGTCACTGCCGTGTAAAGCAGATTCCGACGAAGCATGATATAGTGCTCCTTCAGCAGCGGCACAATGATGACTGGATACTCCTGGCCTTGGCTCTTGTGGATCGTGAGGCAGTAGGAGAATTCAACGTCCTCCATCATGTCCTTCGAATAGCGCAGTTCGCGCCCATCGAGCAACCGGATATCCACAAACACCTCATCGTCTGCCTTTTCCATGCCGGTAATCAGGCCAACATCGCCATTCGACACACCATTCCGGTTTGCCGTCTGCATGATGCGGTCACCAACACGAAAGACCCGACTGCCGCACTTCAGTTCCATCTTCCGCTTGCTTGCAGGATTGACCAGATCCCGGATCGTCTCATTCAGCGCATTCGATGCCACTGCACCGCGCTTCCGGAAAGGCGACAGGATCTGCACATTCTCCAAACCATACTGACTCACTTCCTGCAGATAGTTCTTAACTACCAACTGCGCAGCGTCCTCTGCATTCTGGACCTCAAGCATCTGGAAGTCGTCACCATACTGCAAATGGGTATCATTGTGATTGATCGCATGGGCATTGATGATGATCCGGCTATTGGAAGCCTGCCGGAAGATTGTGTCAAGAACTGCCGTTGGCACCTTCTCACTCCGGATCATCTCTCTCAGCACATTTCCTGCCCCTACCGAGGGGAGCTGATCGGCGTCACCGACAATCAGCAACTGGGCGCCCGGCTTGATGCGTTCCAGCAGGATATACGCCAACCTCATATCCACCATAGAGAATTCATCCACCACGATCAGATCCGCAGGAAGCAACTCCGTATCATTCAGATGACTTTCCTCATCGGTGATGAGGCCAAGCGCAGAGTGCAGCGTTGAGGCAGACATTCCGGTCTGCTCTGCCATGCGCCGGCTCGCTCTTCCAGTCGGGGCCGCAAGAAGGATCTCATTGGAGGGATACTCCTTCTTGTCTGTCTCTTATACACATCTCCGAGCCCACGAGACCGAGGCTGA
>ENA-OYZM01000437-OYZM01000437.1-human-gut-metagenome-genome-assembly--contig:-NODE-437-length-12995-cov-4.560278_pt1 | contig 12995 bp, 9 predicted proteins | sample MGYA00243291_ERZ653477 | MGnify/ENA primary metagenome ERZ653477 (study PRJEB26926, sample SAMN06165024) | human gut metagenome | biome: ENVO:00009003; feature: ENVO:2100002; material: ENVO:00002003... | reverse complement strand
GACGAAGTGTTTTCATATTCCGACGAAACCACAAAAAAAGCCTGCCTTGAAAAAATCGGGAAACTTTCGGACGGCATAAACCTTGACGAAAGCGAATACGCCGAAAGGGTAATGAAATATTCGGGAAACGGGCTTATCGGCGGAGTGTTTTCCGGGGACTCTGGTCTATATGAGAGCGTGAAGCAGGACAAAAACGTGGCGATTGTCAAAAAGAAAATCGACAAAACGGCGTGTTATATCCTTGCGTTTTCGGTTATCTTTTTGGGGATTTCGGCGGGCGTTTATTTTGCGGTCGGCAATTTCGTTTTCGGAATATCCGCGGCGATACTTTCGGTTTTTGCGTTTTCAAAAGTCGCGTACCGTATGACGAACGGGCTGTTTTCGTTGTTTTTGAAAGATACGCCCGTGTTTGCAAGGAATTTTGAAAAAATCCCGGAAGAGTACGCTGTCGACGTCGTCGTGCCGGTGTTTATCGCAAGCGAAAAGGACGTGTCCAACGCCGTTTCGCACCTGAATCGCCTGTATTTTGCAAACAGCGACGAAAACGCGACGTTTACGCTTTTAATCGACCTTAAAAAAAGCAAGAACGAAACCGACGAAAGCGACGCCGCCGTACTGTCCGCATTATCCGAAAAACTGCCGCCGTATCTTCGCGCTGCTGTCCGAAAACGGGTGAAACGCGGCGATTGTTTTATGGGGCGCGAAAGAAAAAGGGGAGCGGTTGAAGACTACGCAAACTTTTTGTATAGCGGTTGCGACAAAGATTTTTCGCGACTTTTCAATTTCGACGGCTTTGAAAAACCGAAATATTTCATTACGCTCGACGCGGACAGCGTGTTGCAGCCCAAAGGCGTGTTGCGCGCCGTGAACGTGTTTTCGCACAAGGAAAACGAAAAGTACGACCTGCTTGCTTTTGACGGGAAAACGAACGCTTTTTCGCTGAAAACGGCGTACGCAAGGCTGTTTCACGGCGGCGACGGGTACGAAATTTATCCCGCTTATTCGAACTTGTTTTATAACCTTACCGGCAAAAGTATTTTCACGGGGAAAGGCATTTTCAACCTTGAAAGTTACGTTGAAAAGTTGTCGGGCGTATTGCCCGAAAACCGTGTTTTGTCGCACGATATTATCGAGGGCGCAATCCTTTTTACCGGGGCTTCGGGCGTTCCCGTGTACGAAGACGCGCCGCTTTGTTTTTCGTCTGACGAAAACCGAAGACTCAGGTGGAAGCGCGGCGACGTGCAACTTTTGCCATTTGTAAATTTTACAAATCCGAAAGAAAATAACAAAAAAATCGACAAATTTTACAAGTTTTTAATGGTTTTCAACGGGATTTCGGTATTATCCGCGCCGTGTTTTCTCGCGCTGTTTATATTGTCTTTTTTGTCGGCAAGCCCGACTTTTTTCGCCTTAATAATCGCGGCGTTTTTCGTAAACACGATATTCGTCGGGGCGACGGGGTTTTTCGACGTGTTCGTAAATCTTTCTGTTGCGGCGTATGTCAAAAGGCTTACGAAAGAGTTTATAAAAGACCTTTTCGGGCTTGTCATGCTGCCGTATTTCGCGGTTGTCGATTTTTACGTCTTTACCGTTTCCGTCGCAAGGTCTCTTACAAAAAAGAATCTGCTTTTATGGAAGCCGTTTTTCGCGGGGCGCGTCAGGGAAAAGAAAAAAAGGAAAATCAAGGGCGCGGATTATCTTTTGTCCCACGCAAAACTTATGTACAAATATTTCATATCCCAAAAAAATCCGCTTGTCCCCGACAATTTTACGGTGCTGCCGAAAGGGGATTATCAGAACTATACCTCGCCGACGAACATCGGTTTTTCGATACTTTCCGACGTGTCGGCAAGCATTCTTGAAATCACCGACTACGAAACGGCAAAAAACAGGGTGAAAAACACGCTGGACGCGGCGTTGTCGCTGGAAAAATTCAAGGGGCATTTGTTCAACTGGTACGACGTGAACACGAAAAGTCCGCTTGAACCTTGTTTCGTGTCGAGCGTTGACAGCGCGAATTTCATAACCGCGCTTATCGTCGCGCGCGAATATTTTTCGGACGATATAAAAAGGACTGTCGACGAATATCTGAAAACCGTCGATTTTTCGGCGTTGTACGACAAATCGCAAAATCTTTTTTATATCGGCTACGACAAGCGGAAAAATTCTTTTTCCGGACATTACGACAACGTGGTTTCGGAGTCAAGGCTTCTTTCGTATCTCGGCGTGTGTTTCGGTATGCCGCCCGCGTCGTGGGAAAAACTTTCAAGGAAGTTCGCGCGAAATCTCGGAAATTACCTGCTGTCGTATTCCGGCACGACTTTTGAATACAAAATGCCCGACTTGTTTCTGGACGTGCCAAAGGGCGGTCTTTTTGACAAAACAAGTAAAATCGCGGCAAAAATCATAAATAACACGAAAAAATGCGGGATTTTCGGCATTTCGGAAAGCGGATATTTTGACCTTGACGCGGCAAATAATTTCAGATATTACGCATTCGGCGTGAAAGAAATTTCCGTGCGCGGCGAAGAAACATCGTTTGTTTTCTCGCCTTATTCGACGTATCTTTTGCTGGATACTCTCAAAGGCAAGGCAATTAAAAACCTGAAAAGATTTGAAAAGTTTGAAATGCTTGGCGACTTCGGGCTGTACGAAGCGTTGGACGCGCGCGGCGCAATACGAATCGTCCCCGAGTTTATGGCGCATCATCTCGGCATGAGTATGGTCGCGGTCGCAAATTATCTGAAAGACGGCGCGGTAAAGAAACTGTTTACAAACGCCGACGTCGTGAAAAGCGCTGAGATTCTGCTTACCGAAAAACAAAACGAAGGAAAGGTGAAAAACGTCAGGCGCACGAAATTTTCAAAAGGCGACGGCTTTTGCGATTTTTCGCGCAATATAACGCCCGGTGCATTTCCGTTTTCCGCGATACTTTCGGGGAACGACTACGCCGTGACGATTTCCGACGGGGGCGAAGGGTACTCGACGTGGCGCGGCGTACTTGTAAACAGGTTTTCAAAAAATATCGACGACGTGTCGGGCGGATTCTTTTTCGTGACCGACGAAAACGGGAATACGGTAACGCCGACGTTTGCGCCGTTTTACGAAAACAAGGAATACAAAACGACGTTTGAAACCGGCAAAGTCCGCTTTGAAAACGCAAGCGATAACGTGTGCGCGGAAGTTTACGCGCCATACGTGTTTTCGGGCGAAGTCAGGCGGCTGTATATTAAAAACGACGGGGAAGAAAGTAAAAAGTATCACGTCGTATTTTACGAAGACCTTGCGTTAAATTTTGCAAATAATTTTGTTTCCCACCCCGTTTTTTCAAATTTATTTGTCGAAACCGCAAAAATCGACAATAATTTTGTCGCAACGCGGAAAGGCGGAAAAGGAAAAAACGATATGTGTTTTGTAATGCGGGCGACGGGCGCGGACTTTTCGTACGCGGGGAATCGTTATGAATTTTTGGGGCGCGGAAACACTGTGAAAAACCCGTCGGGACTTCTGAAAAAGAAATACGACTTGCCGTTCGGCGCAGTGCTCGATCCCGCCGCAATCGCTTTTGCCGACGTTGAAGTACCGCCGTTTTCGACAAAGGAAATCGACGTGTTTATCGTGCTGAAAGACGACGTAAAAAGCGCGCTTGCCGAAATGAGAAAAACCGAAACGCCGTCCTTTTTCACCCTTATCGAAAACTCGAAACGCAAAAACGATTTGGGCAAACGGTTTTCACAAACGTTGTCGGGACTTATTCCGCGGCTTTTGTACGAGCCGTTTTCAAACGAGAAAATTTTGAAAATTTGCAGGCATAACGGGCTGTTTATGGAGTATTCCGAAAACTTTTCAAAAAAGCCGCTGCTGTTTATTTACGACAACAACAAAAATGACCTTATTGGGGCGGTGAAAGTCGTGAACGCCTTAAAAAACGCGGAAATAGGCGTTACGCTTGTCGTGGCGTACAGGGACGGCGACGGTTATTACGAAAAAACAAAAAAGGAAATTGTCGAAGCAACGAGCGGACTTTTTGGCGTAAGCGTGTTTTTGGACGATACGACGGACTTTTCCGTGCTGTCGGACATTTGTTTTTCCGACTTTTCAAAGGAATTTTTTGAAAACTCGACCGTTGTCAATCCGAAAATCACTGAAATGTTCCCGCGGCGCGAAAACGAAATACTGTTAAAAACGGGCGAAGGCGGCTTTTCAAACGACTCGTACGAGATCGAGCCCGTAAAAGGCAGGACGCTTTTGCCGTACTCGAACGTTGTGGCGGGAAAGGTCGGCGGATTTATCTCGTCGGACGGCGGGGGCGGATACACCTATTACGGAAACAGCAGGGAAAGCAAACTCACGGTGTGGCGCAACGATTTTACGTCGGACGTGCCGTCGGAGCGCGCGCTGTTGTTTTCGGACGGCGATATTATTGACCTGAAACGAGGCGCGGCGGTATCTTTCAAAAAGGGCGAAAGCAGATACTTTGGGGAAAACGAAAAGTTTTCGTCGGGTGTTTCTGAATATATCGTGGACGACGGCGGCGCGAAAATCGTCGAAATAACAATATCCGCAAAAGAAGAAATATGCGGGAAAGTCGGGTTGTATCTTGCGACTTGTCTCGGCGCGGCGCGGGAGAACGACTTTTTGTTTTTCAAGACGGAAGACGGCATACGCGAGGTCGTCAACGTGAAAAACGGAATCAGCGCGTATCTTAAAACCTTTTCGGGGCTTTACGAGGACGAGTTTTTTGGGTTTTCAAGGGGCTGCGAGATTCCGTCCACGGCGATAAACAACCGCTCGTTTTCGGGATTTTACGAAGTAAACCTTAACGTCGGAGAGCGCGAAAAGTATTATTTCGTATTCGGCGGCGATTATAAAAGCGTTGTCGGCGCGACGAAAGAAAATATCGAAGAAAAGAAGAACGAAAGCCTTGCGTATTTTGAAAACGTTTGTCCTTTTTCCGTGAAAACGAGCGACGACTCTTTCGACGCATTGTTCAAAACCCTTCCGTATCAGATTTTGTCGTCAAGGGTGAACGGGAAGACGGCGTTTTATCAGGCGGGCGGCGCGACGGGATTCCGAGATATGGCGCAGGATACGCTGTCGCTTGCGTATTTCGACAAACGGCGTGCGCGCGAAGAACTTATGAAACTTTGCAATCACGTTTATTTCGAGGGCGACGTAATGCATTGGTGGCACGGTGAAAAACACGGCGTCAGGACAAGGATATCCGACGACGGACTGTTTCTTGCGTACGCCGTCGCAAATTACGTCAAAATTTCGGGCGACCGACAAATACTTGACGAAACGGCGGCGTATCTCGACTCGCCTTGTCTTGCGGCGACGGAAGAATCGAGGTTTGAAATCCCGAAATATCACGAAAAGCGCGAAAGCGTCCTGATGCACCTTGAAAGAATAATCGAAAGAGCGTACGACGTCGGCGAAAACGGACTTTTGAAAATCCGCGGCGGCGACTGGAACGACGCGTTGAACGGCGTCGGCACGGACAGTGCGGGCGAGAGCGTGTGGCTTTCGGAATTTTATATCGCCGTCTTAAAGGAGATGAGCGCGTTTTACGACTCGCGTGAAAAAACGCTGTTTTCGGAAAGGATAAATATTCTTGAAAAAGCCGTGCTTGCGGCGTACGAAAACGGCAGGTTCAAGCGGCTTGTAACGGCAAGCGGGGAATGGCTCGGCGACGGAAAAAGCGACGTCTTAAAAATCGACGCGATATCCGAAGCGTGGGCGGCACTTTCGGGGATAAGTGACAAAAACAAAGTCGATACCGCGCTTACAACTGCAAAAAAATGCCTTTTTGACAAGAAAAACGGATTATTTTTGTTGATTGCGCCGCCGTTTGACGACAAAAAATATTACGGTTATATCAGCCTGTATCCGAAAGGCGTCCGCGAAAACGGCGGGCAGTACACGCACGGCGCGATATGGTTTATCCTTGCGCTTATTGAGCGTGGTCGCGCGGACGAGGCGTACGAAATTTTCAAAGCGATTAACCCCGTCGAAAAGTGCAAAGACGAAACGACGGTCAAAAAATATATGGCGGAGCCGTACGTTCTTGCAGCCGACGTAAGTTCCTGCGACAACCTCGGGCGGGCAGGCTGGACGTGGTATACGGGCAGCGCGTCCTGGTGTTTCAAAACCATGCTGGAAGGATTTCTCGGCGTGAGCGTGAAAGACGGAAATATCGTCGTGTGTCCCGCGCCGCCGAAAGCCCTTTCAACCTACGACGTGATTTACGACGACAAAAAGTCGAAATATATCTTTCATTTTGCGCCGTCGGACAAGTATTCGGTCGTCGAAAACGGCGTGGATCTGGGCGCGGTCAACGCATTCCCGATTAAGCCCGACGAAAACAGAGAGTTTTTCGTGAAGTACGAAGAAAGTCGAAAAATCCTTGCAATAAAAAATACGATATGATAAAATCATAAATATGGATTTATTCGAATACGCAAACCAACAAAACGACGGGTTGAAACCCCTTGCCGAACGTATGCGCCCCCAAACTCTCAACGAGTTTATCGGGCAGGAACATATCGTCGGAGAAGGCAGCCTTTTAAGAAGGGCGATTGCCGCGGACAGACTGGGAAGTTGCATCTTCTACGGTCCTCCCGGCACGGGAAAAACCACGCTCGCAAACATAATCGCAAAAAATACGAACAGCCATTTTGAGATTCTGAACGCTGTGTCGAGCGGCGTTGCCGATGCAAAACGCGTCATCGAAGAAGCCAAAAACCGTCTGATGATGTACGGAAAAAAGACTTATCTTCTGCTGGACGAATGTCATCGCTGGAACAAGGCGCAGTCGGACAGCGTGCTTTCCGCAATCGAGCAGGGCTATATCGTGTTTATCGGAAGCACGACGGAAAACCCGTACGTTTCGATGACGAAAGCTATCGTGTCAAGGTGCCGACTTTTCGAGTTTCATTCGCTGACGGACAAGGACGTTCTGAAAGCGTTAAACCGCGCGATAAACGACAAACGCGGACTTCTTGATATGAACGTCGTTGCGGAGGAAGTCGCGCTTGAACACCTTGCGTGGGCTTCGGGCGGCGACGTAAGAACGGCGTTGAACGCGCTGGAACTTGCGGCGGTCACGACGTCCGCGTCTGCCGACGGGGCAATTCATATCACGAAAGAAATCGCGGCGCAAAGCATACAAAAACGCGTTTTGTCGATAAGCGACGACAATTATTACGATATGTTGTCGGCGTTTTGCAAATCGCTTCGCGGCAGCGACAGCAACGCGGGGCTTTACTGGGCGATGCGACTTATCGACGCCGGGTGCGATCCGTTGCTGATTTTCAGACGTATCATCGCTCATTCCGCAGAAGACGTCGGCATGGCAAATCCGAATGCGCTGGTGGTCGCGACGAGCGCGCTTACCGCTTATGAAAAAATCGGTATGCCGGAGGGCACGTTGCCGCTTGCGGAAGCGATAATTTGCGTGTGCGAAAGCGAAAAGTCCAACAGCGTCGTGATTGCCCGCGACGAGGCGGAGCGCGCCGTACAAACGGTAAAGAAAGAAGCAGTCCCGATGTATCTTCGCGACGTCAATTACAAGCAGGAGAAAATATCGGGATACAAATATCCGCACGATTACGGCGGCTACGTGGAGCAGCAATACCTCCCCGACGACCTGAAAGACGCGAAGTTTTACTTGCCGTCCGATCACGGCTATGAAAAGGTCGTGAAAGAAAGACAGAAAAGACTGAAAAAACTTTGATTTATCAAGGAATTATCTAAAAATCAGCCGACCGATTATTTCGGTCGGCGTTTTTTTGTCGTTTTAAGATTTTGAAATTTCGCGGATTGCGTCAATCAATTTTTCGACGTCCGCGTTTTTGTTGTTGTATCCGACGCTGATTCTCACCGCGCCTTTTTCAAGCGTGCCGAGATGGTTGTGAATAAGCGGGGCGCAGTGCAAGCCCGCGCGGACGGCAATACCGTATTTTTTGTCAAGAATATCCGCAACCGTCGTCGAATCGGCGTCTTTCACGTTGAAACTTATCACGCCCGTATCGACGCCGACGGGAGTATATACTTCGACGTTCCTCATATTTTTCAGGGCAAACATCAGCCTTCCCGACAGCCTTGAAATTTTGGCGTTGATTTTATCCGCGTTTTTTATCGTCCATTTCACGCTTTCGCACAGTCCGACGATGCCCGCGGCGTTCAAAGTCCCTGCTTCCAGCGATTCCGGCAGATTGTGCGGCTGATACACGCTGTCGGAGTTTGTCCCCGTGCCGCCGTAAATAAGCGGATTTATGTCGGACATTTTGTTCAGGGCAAGGAAGCCCGTGCCTTGCGGACCGTGCAGTCCTTTGTGTCCCGCGCCGGCAAGATAAGAGATGTTTTGCGCTTTCATATTGATTTTGACGTGCGGCAGAGCCTGCGCCGCGTCAAGGAGAAGCGGGACTTTTCTTTCCGCGGCGATTCGTCCGATTTTTTCAAAGTCGTTTATTACGCCCGTCACGTTCGACACCGCGTTCAGCGCGACGAGAGCGGTATTTTCTTTTATGGTTTTTGCGACGTGGCAAGGGTTTATTTTCAGATTTCTGTCGGGATTTATGACGGAAAGAGTGATTACGCCCGCTTTTTCCAGCGCGAAAAGGGGACGAAGTACGGCGTTGTGTTCCGTAACGGTTGTTACCACGTGGTCGCCGTGTTTCAGAATCCCGAACAGGACGATATTTATCGCTTCGGTGCAGTTTTTCGTAAAAATTATTTCGTTTGCGTTCAGGTAATCGCATAAAACCGAGCGGCAAGAAGAAATTTTCAATGCGGTTTTCAGCGCGGCGCCGTGCGCGCTTCTGCCGCCGTTCGCGCTGTCGGAAAGTTCCCTTACCATTTCGTCGAGCATTTTTTTGGGCTTATATCTGGACGTTGCCGAATTGTCAAAATAAATCATAATCCCTCCGCTTATTTATTTATATGCGGAAAAAGCGAAAGTTACGCGATTTTCAAAACGAGAATATAATACAACGAAAGGCATATACAGGGGCTATATCGGATACATAAATATGGAGGTCGATATGGAAAAGTTTATGTTTATTGCCTTTCGCAGTCGCGAACATACGGTGAAGTTTTTTGAAGAAATGCGCTCGCGCGGGATTGTCGGCACCGTCATAAATACCCCGCGTGAGGCGGAAGCGGGTTGCGGTCTTTCGGTCAGATTTTCCCCACGACAAAAAAATGCCGTTCTTTCGATTCTTGAACGGCACGGGTTTTCGTCGTTTATCGGGATTTTTGAGGCAACCGCCACTGACGGAAAAAGGTTTGTCCGTCCTGCGTAATCAGTCGTCGAGAAGGTCCTCGTAAGAGACTTTCAGATAATCCCGTATGTTTTTAAGCGTGGCAAGATCGGGTTCCGCAATCCGATTTTCCCACGCACTGACCGTCGTTCTCGAAACGTTCAACGCTTTTGCAAGCGAATTTTGCGTGCAGCGTTTCAACTTTCTTAAAAGACGCAGCTTTCTTGGAAAAGGAGTTTCCATTCAATACCTCATAAATTAACTCGATTATTGAGTTAAGGGGTATTCGATGTCAACAAATTTGTCGAAACAAGGGGAATTATGGCGAACAATGTCAAAACATTTGTCATTTTTCAACGACTGTTTAATGTCTGTTGGCATAGTATCCGCATATTTTAAAAAACGCCGCGTTCAACGCCTGCCGTCCGCGCCGTTCATAAGCTCGCTGAGCGCGCGATTTATGTCCGCGCCGAATATTCTCGCGTCGGGACGGGGTTTTTCGCGCGGGACGACAAAGTCCTCGTTCTCGGTCGTCGCCACGCTTTGATTTGCGGCGTTTAATCCGTTCACCATATTCAGCACGGTTTTCGTTTTATCGTCGACGGGCAAGGCGCTCAGAAGGGCGTCGGGATTCCCGTCCTTTAAGACGTTCATCATTTCCAACATTTTCGTCATATCGGCGTCGCCGCCGTTTTTACCGCCCATTATCAAGGGCAAAAGCATCAACGGATTGAAATTCATGGCTTTTCCTCACACGTTTAATTTATATGTCGCATAGATTGAAATAGTGCGGAGGGAAATATGAATTTTAAGGAATACGCAAAAAACAATAAGAAAAACGCCGATACCGACGACCTCAAAAAAACCTACGACGAAACCGTCCGGAAAATGCGCGGCAAGTCGCAAAAGGAACTTATGGACGAAATCGTGAAAGAAGCGGAGCGCGCCAAACGCGACGGCAGACTTGACAAAGCGGGGCTCGATAACTTTTACAAAACCGTCGCGCCGATGCTGGACAAAAACCAACTTCAAAAACTGAAAGAAATAATGGCGCTTATCGATGACTAAAAAAATTTCCAAACATTTACTGAATACGGTAAATACATTTTCGGACGAAAAAATCGGCGTTATCGTTTATTTATCGCGGAATAACGCCTTAAACGGGTTTGAAATTGTAAAAGAGTATCCGTTTATAAACGCCGTCGGCGTGAAAATCGCGGCGCACGAATTAAACCGTCTTGCAAGTTTCAAGGCGGTGAAATTCGTTACTTCGTCGTCAAAGGTTTTCGCACTTTCGGGCGGGGACGACGAAAACGAAACGTCGGTTTTACAAAACAGGTTTTCAATGACGGGGAAAGGCGTCGGGATCGCGATTCTCGACACGGGCGTGTCGCCGCATATCGATTTTTGTCTGCCCGAAAACAGGCTTTCGGTATTTAAGGATATCGTTTCGGGTAATCCCGATTTTTACGACGATAACGGACACGGTACTTTCGTTGCGGGAGTTGCCGCGGGAAACGGCGTTACGTCCGCAGGCGAGTTTTCAGGCGTCGCGCGGCGTGCAAGCGTAATCGGCGTAAAAGTCATCGGTGCGGACGGGGAAGGGAGCGCGTTCGACGTGCTGGACGGTATGCAGTGGATTGTCGATAACAAAGACGAAATCGGCGTGAAAGTATGCTGTATGAGTTTCGGCGCGACGCCCACCGACAATTCCGATCCATTAAGGCGCGGCGCGGAAGTTCTGGTCAGGGAAGGCATAACGGTTGTGGTGGCGTCGGGGAACGAAGGGATAAACGCCCTGAAAACCCCGGCGATAAGTCCGCTTGTCCTGAGCGTAGGGGCGATAAAAAACGACGGAAGAGTTGCGGAATTCACGTCAAGGGGGCTTGTGTTCGGACGAAGAAAACCCGAAGTTTACGCGCGCGGCGTCGACGTCGTATCGGTTGCCGCAAACTCGACGTATCGCAAAATGAGCGGCACTTCGGTTTCCGCGCCGTACGTTGCCGGGGCGTGCTGTCTGCTGCTTGAAAAGTATCCGTCCGCGCCGCCGTGGCGCATAAAAGAGATGATTTTATCGTCGTCAAAGATAACGTCCGACGGTTTCTTTGCTCTCGATCTGAACAAATAGTCCCGAAAATCTTCGTTTTTTATTGTGCTAATAAAATAAACATGGTATAATATAGAAAAACGAAAGTTGGCGGTTTATATGTTAAAAATCAACGGACTTACCAAAATTTACGGTCGCAGCGACGTGAAAGCCGTCGACGACCTGTCGCTGGAAGTGGAAAGCGGCGAGATTTTCGGGTTCATCGGACCGAACGGCGCGGGAAAATCCACAACCATAAAATGCGTCACCGGGATTACGGGCTTCAATGCGGGCACGATCGAGGTAAACGGTTTCGACGTCAAGAAAAATCCCATCGAGGCAAAGCGCAGCATAGGTTACGTTTCGGACAGCCACGTTGTTTACGACAAACTCACAGGGGCGGAATACGTTGACTTTATGGCGTCGATTTACGGCGTCGCGGATAAGGAATCGTACAAATCCCGCCTTGAAAATTACATCGACGTTTTCGGGCTCAAAGACGCGTTCAACGAGCCGATAAAATCGTATTCGCACGGAATGCAACAAAAAATCAACGTCATCGGCGCGATTATCCACAATCCGCCGCTACTGATTTTGGACGAGCCTTTGACGGGGCTCGATCCGCAAAGCGCGTACGAACTCAAAGAGATGATGAAAGAGCATTGCAAAAACGGCGGCACCGTCTTTTTCAGTTCTCACGTTTTGGACGTCGTGGAAAAGATTTGCGACCGCGTGGGGATCATCTCGGAAGGGAAACTCATTGCAGACGGTACCGTCGACGAACTTCGCGAAAATGGCGACGCTTCGCTTGAAAGTTATTTCTTGTCCGTCACAAAAAACGACGACGAAAATGAGAAAAACCAATAAAAAAATATGAAATCATACGTTTTAGTCCTAAAAACCGTGCTTTTGAATAACTTCCGCGCGGTCAGAACGAGATACGTCAGAATCAACGACAAAAAGCTAAATGCCAAAAATAAGTTGTCCAACGCGACAAACGCCGCGCTTGCGCTTCTGGGCATTGCGGTTATCATCGTGCTTATGTCGATTATGACGCATGCGCTCGCGTTTTTGTCGGCACTCGAAGGCTTGCATGTCAAACTTCTTTCGACAATGCTCACGTGCGTGCAGATAACCGTTTTGATTTTGGGGTTTTCGGGCGTAACGTCAAATATGTTCTTTTCAAAGGACAACGAATTTTTGTCAAGTCTGCCTGTACGTCCCGAGGCGGTTTTTTCGGCAAAGCTGACGGTTGTATATCTCAACGATCTGATTGTCGGCTCGGTATTCCTTATCCCGCTGCTTGTGTCGTACGTCGTCGGCGTGATTCAGGGCGGCGCGACTCTTCCGATGTATTTTTATTTTATGATACCCGTCGCGATGCTGACGATTCCCGTCGTTCCGCTTGCGATAATTTCGGTTTTGTCGTTCCCGATGGTGAAAATCGTGTCGTATTTCAAAAACAAAGCGATCGTAACGCTTGTTTTAAGCGTCGTTATGTTTTTGGGATTTTTCGCGATTTATATGGTTTTTGTCAAAAATATCGATAAATTCGTGGGCTCGGGCGCGGCGAAAGTTTTGCCGAAAGCCCTTGCGGATATGATAATCGCAATCGACAACCTGTCTCTTATACACATCTGACGCTG
>ENA-OYZM01000433-OYZM01000433.1-human-gut-metagenome-genome-assembly--contig:-NODE-433-length-13062-cov-5.248712_pt1 | contig 13062 bp, 10 predicted proteins | sample MGYA00243291_ERZ653477 | MGnify/ENA primary metagenome ERZ653477 (study PRJEB26926, sample SAMN06165024) | human gut metagenome | biome: ENVO:00009003; feature: ENVO:2100002; material: ENVO:00002003... | reverse complement strand
AGCGTCAGATGTGTATAAGAGACAGATATTGTATATCAAAACAGCCGTAAAGTCAACGAAAACCAAAGAATTATAAACGGAGGGAATTAAATGAAAAAACCTGTGATTTTTGTGCTTGTGCTACTGCTTGCAATGATAGTTGTCCCCGTGGCGGCACTCGACTTGTCGGGATTTTCGACAAAGAATGTTAAAAACACCTTTTCAACGCCGATTTTTGAGAAAAACGGAGAACCTAACACCGAAAATTCGGACACGGTAAAGGTTATGGCAAAGGCGGACGGAAATATTATGACCGCTTCCGTAACGGAATACCTTGTCGGATGTGTTGCGAGTGAAATGCCTGCCACATATCACGAGGAGGCATTGAAGGCGCAGGCGGTTGCGGCATATACAAACCTTGTAAGGCTTCGCAAAAATCCCGATTCCTCGCTCGGCGGTGCGGATATTTCGGACGACCCGAAAAAGCATCAGGGATATTTGAACGAGGAGCAGCAAAAGGAAAAATGGGGCGACAAATATGAGCGTTACCACGAAAAAATCGTATCTGCCGTAAGCGAGGTGGCAGGCGAGGCGGTAACGTATAATTCCGAGCCGATTGTGGCGGCATATTGTGCGATAAGCACGGGAAAAACCGAGAACGCCGCTGATATATGGGGAGGGGAGCTGCCGTATCTTGTGTCGGTCGTGTCCTCGGGGGATAAGCTCTCTCCCGATTGTTCGTCAACCGTCGTTTTGAGCACGGAGCAGTTTCGGCAGGCTCTTTCGGGCGAAGGAGATATACAGCTCGGCGATGATCCGTCCGCTTGGATAGGAAATACCGAAAGAACCGAGGCGGGTGCGGTAAAAAATATTACAATAGGCTCAAAAACGTTGACGGGCGCAAACGCTCGCAAGCTGTTTTCCCTGAGAAGTCCTGCGTTTTCGGTTGAATACTCAAACGGTAATTTCACTTTTAATGTTTCGGGCTACGGTCATCTTATCGGAATGAGCCAGTACGGAGCTGATTATATGGCACGAAACGGCAGCGATTACAAGACGATTTTAACGCACTATTATACGGGAACGGAGATTAAAAAAATCCCTCTTGAATAAACAAAAACGGAGATGCTCAATAAAATGAGTATCTCCGTAATTTTTATAATTCTTCAGATAATGCCTTTAAGGATTTTGCGACAAACGAGGCTTTTATATCGCTCTTTTCATATGATGCCAAATCGGTAACGCCTGTGAGCACAAGCACCGAGGTTACGCCGTTGTCCATACCTATTGCAATGTCGGTTTCTAGCCTGTCGCCGATAAAGCAAAGCTCATCTTTTTCACAGCCGAGCTTTTCCGTAAGATATTCGACCGTGTGAGCGTGCGGCTTGCCCATAACCTCGGGGTCTTTTCCCGTCGAAGCCTTGAACATAGCCATCATCGAGCCTGTGTCGGGCATAAAGCCGTCTGCCGTCGGGCAGTTAAAATCGGGGTGCGTGGCAATGTACCTTTTGCCCTCTGCGATAAATTTGCAGGCTTTTCTGATTTTCTCATAAGTGAGCGTTGTGTCAAATCCCAAAACCACAATGTCGGGGTTTTCGTCAACAAGCCTTATTCCTGCATTTTCAAAATCTGCCGTCAGTCTTTCGTTGCCCAAAAGATAGACAGAAGCGTTAGGATAATTCTTTTTAAGGTGGGAAATTGTAACGTGTGAGGAAATAACGATTTTATCGTCCGTAACCTCGCAGCCCATATTGTGAAGCTTTGCCTTGCAGACCTCGACGTTGTTTGACGAATTGTTTGTGAAAAAGCAGAAATCCTTTCCGACGCTCTTTACCCTTTGGAGGAAGTCAAGCGAGCCGTCAATAAGGTTGCCGTCAAGATAAAACGTGCCGTCCATATCTATAATAAAATATTTTATTTTATCAAACAAAGGGTTTTTGCTCATTTCTAAGTCCTCTCTTTTACCATTCAACCGTATATCTGTCCTCAAAGCATAAGCCTACCTTACAGTCCATGCCGAGAGCCGTGAGGTTAAGATACAACGGCATATTGACATAAAGCTCTGTAATATCGCCCGTGCTTTTATCGACGTTTGCAATTAAATATACGTTTTCATATTCGCAGCGAATATCGGATATTTCAACATATCCCTCAACTGCGTCGGTAATTTCCTTTTTTGTGATTATGGTGCTTACCGCACCCGTGCCCTTGCCGTTTACGGGGTCAACCTCGGGGAGCATATGTATTTCAATCTCAAAGAAATTGCCCTTGTCGGTGCATATTGCCGATTCAACCTCGTTTTCTTCAAGTCCGCATACCGCATTCGGCGGCGGAAAAGCACCTGCTATTTCGGCGGTACCCGTAAAGGTTTTCGGCTCAAGGTTTTCCGTAAGGAATTTTCCCATAACAGCCTTGCCTATCCTTGAAAGAATGGGATTGCTGCCTGTTTCAAGAACATTGTTGTAGTTTGAAACTTTATTATATGTCCTTGTAACGCTCTTTGCCTGCGTTTTGACCTTGTGATTTGCAGACTTATAGTATTCGACAATTTCCTCTTTGGTCTGAGGCGTTTTTGTCAAATCGATATGAGGTATATCATTTCCGTTGCTCGGAACAATAATGCCGTTCGGGCTGTTCGGAGCCGTTGAGGGAACAAGCGAAGGCGCAAATGCGTCCATACTCGGATTGGTGTAGGACGGGGTTTGATAATAAGTAGTGCCGTCCTTATATGCCATATAAAGCACAATATACGCTATCGCCACGCCCAAAATTCCGCCGACTGCTTTTGCAAATATGCTCCATAAAGATCTGTCGGCTTCAACGCTTGCGGCGGTATTTGTTTTATTATTCATAATAACGCTCTTTTCATAAACTATGCGTGTTTATTTGCGAACATTTTGTATTTTACATTCTTTATACTTTAATGTCAATAAAATAACAATATATTTTGTTGAGTAAAGCAGGATAATATGATATACTTTTACGGTAGAAAAAATACGGGAGAAAATTATATGAAAAAATTTATTTCTTGGAATGTAAACGGAATAAGGGCGGTTATGAACAAGGATTTTATGACGGCGTTCAACAGCCTTGACGCAGATATATTTTGCTTGCAGGAGACAAAGGTTCAGTCGGGACAAATCGACTTTGCACCCGAGGGTTATCATTGCTATTGGAATTATGCCGAGAAAAAGGGTTATTCGGGTACGGCGATATTTTCAAAGGACGAGCCTATCGGCGTAGAATACGGAATTAAGCAGCCGTTTTACGATAACGAGGGCAGAGTCATAACGCTTGAATTTGAAAAATTTTATTTTATAACCTGCTACACTCCGAACTCGCAGGACGGGCTCAAAAGGCTTGAATACCGTATGTCGTGGGAGGATAAATTCAGAGAATATGTACTGGAGCTTGAAAAGAAAAAGCCTGTTGTTTTCTGCGGCGACTTGAATGTGGCACATAAGGAAATAGACCTTAAAAATCCGAAAACGAACACGAAAAATCCCGGCTTTACGCCCGAGGAAAGAGAAAAAATGACAACGATGCTCGATTGCGGATTTATCGATACTTTCAGATATTTTTATCCCGATGCGGAGAACGAATACTCCTGGTGGTCATACCGTTTCCACGCAAGAGATAAGAACGTGGGGTGGCGTATAGACTATTTCATAGCTTCGAAAAAGCTTGAAAAAAATCTTGTCGGCGCTTCTATTCATCAGGAAATTTTCGGAAGCGACCATTGTCCCGTCGAGCTTCTTTTGGATATATAAAGATATATATAACAGTAGGGGACAGCTATATTAAAAATTTCTAAAAAGGCGGTGATATTTTGAAAAATAAGTATAAGGGTATTTTACTTATGATAACGTCGGCATTCTCGTTTGCGCTTATGATGACCTTTGTGCATCTTGCAGGGGATTTGCCCACATTTCAAAAAGCATTTTTCAGAAACGCCGTCGCAATGCTGTTTGCACTCGCCGTTTTATTGAAAGACCCGAGTATGTTCAAAGCGCCGAAGCGGTCTTATAAATACCTGTTTCTTCGCTCTGCGGCAGGAACAATCGGACTTGTTTGCAACTTCTATGCGATAGACCGCCTTGTGCTTGCCGACGCTTCGATACTCAATAAAATGTCGCCGTTTTTTGCGATTGTATTCAGTATTTTTGTGTTAAAGGAAAAGGCAACTCCGTTTCAGCTGGGAGCTATAACAACGGCGTTTTTGGGAAGTATGCTGATAGTCAAGCCCTCAATGTCGAACGCAGAGCTTTTTCCGTCGCTTATGGGCTTGTTGGGCGGAATAGGTGCGGGAGCCGCCTATGCCTTTGTCAGAAAAGCAAGCGAAGCGGGGGCGAAAGAACCGTTCATAGTTTTCTTCTTTTCGGCATTTTCGGTGGTCGTTCTGTTGCCGTTTCTCATTGCCGATTACGAGCCTATGAGCGCTAAACAGTGGATTTATCTTATCCTTGCCGGTGCAGGTGCGGCAGGCGGACAGTTTACCATAACTGCGGCATACTCCTATGCGCCTGCAAGGGAAATATCGGTTTACGATTATTCGCAGATACTTTTCACCTCGGCTATCGGCTACCTTGTGTTCAAGCAAGTGCCCGATTTGTTAAGCTTCGTCGGCTACGCCGTGATAATCCTCGCAGCCGTTTTAATGTTCGTATATAACAACCGCTACGAAAGAACAACGGAATAAAAGCAATTATAAAGCTAAACAAAAACAGCCACTCATATTATTTGAGTGGCTGTTACTTTATACTTACTTATGCCGATTTTATCAATTGATATTTTCTGCATCCTTTTTCGCTTTGAGAGCTTTCTTTTTAGCTTCCTCTGCTCTTTTAACGGCTTCCTCGGCGTCTTTTTGAGCCTTTTTGATTTCGAGCTGTATTTTAGCCTCTTTTTCGGCGTCCTTTTGAGCCTTCTCAGCTTCTTTTCTTGCTTTTTCTTCGGCTTTTTCAGCTTCTTTTTGAGCTTTTTCGGCTTCCTTGCGAGCTTTATCCGCCTCTTTTTGTGCCGCTTTTTCAGCTTCCTTGCGAGCCTTCTCCTCGGCGTCCTTTTGGGCCTTTTCTGCCTTGAGCTGCTCCTTGAGAGCCTTTTCCTCGGCATCCTTTTGAGCTTTAAGTGCCTTTTCGGCAGCCTCTTTTTGTGCTCTTTCGGCGTCACGCTCCGCCTTTTCAGCCTCACGCTGAGCCTTTCTCGCCTTGTCCTCTGCTTCCTTGCGAGCCTTTTCACGCTCCTTAGACTGCTCGTATTTAGCCTCACGCTCTTCACGCTCAACCTTGATTTCTTCCATATCTATATCGTCTGTTCCGCCGTCTCTCCAGGTGTGGATGATTTCGGGTGCTTCAAAGATTTCATCAAGTCGCTTTATGAACGGAACAATCTCTCCGAAGTCAAGTGCTCTGTGGTCAAAGGCAATGCAAAGCGGCATAACCTGACGTATAGCTATTTCCTTTTCGCCTTTTTCGTTTACGATAACAACGGGTTTATCCTGAACGGCACCGAGTGCAATGGCACAAACCTGCGGCGGTACGATTTCAAGTAAGCACGTTTCGCCTCTCTGCTGACGGTAGGTCGAGCCGATATTTGAAACGGTAATTGTGCCCTGCTCAATGTCTCTCTTTGTAAGCCTGTCCTTTTCGGGGATAGCCTCGTATTCCTTTTTAGCCTTGCCCGAAAGAGTTTTGACCTTGTGCTTACCCGTTTTTGAGCCGATAAGACGGTAGATAGTTTGCTTGATTTTTCCGTGCTTCAATGCCGTGAGGGTGTTGTCGAGCGAAACGTCGAACATAACCTCGTTAAGATTTGTGTTTGCGACACGGCGGTTGACGTCCTTAATGTAGTCCGCCATCTGATTCAAATTCTTATTTTCAAAGTTGTGGAGATTTATTGTCATCATTTCGCCGTTAGGGAGAAGCATCGGCATTGAAATATTTATATCCTCAAAGGTGTGTATTTCGCCCCTGACAAGCTTGCGGTCAAAGTCGATATGCGCATTCATGGCAGGGTCTGCCTTCAAGCCCTCTACGATGATTTTGAGCATAAGAGTATTAAGCGTTATCTTGTCCTCGGGAGCGCAGTTCTCGTTAAGTCGCTGATACTCAATCATAAACTCCGTTACATCGGGCTCATAGTTATAGGTTACGTGCGGTATTGTCTCCCAGCTCTCCGCCGTCATATTCGCTACGATTTTACGCTGAATTCCGAAATGGGTCGTGCTTGTCTTTTTCATCTGCTGCTTTTTAGGCATATAAAAGCTCCTCTCCTAAAAAAATCAGCTTATTATAATACTTTGAAATGAAGAAATAAACAGTTTTTTTGTAAATTTTATTGCTCAATCACAAGATTTTTGCAATTTACGGCTTTTACAAAATGATTTTTCTTTTTAGAAGCAATGATTTTGTTGTTTTTGATTGTAACATTTTTTGCACCTTTAAGAGAAATTCCCATGTCGTGCTTTGCGTCAAAGGTGTTGCCCTCAACGGTTATGTTCTTGTGAACCTGATTTTTATTTTTGCCGTTTTCGGGTAAAACAGACAGGAAATGTGCGTAACATTCTCCGAAGTAATTGTTTCGGATAGTTACATCCTTACAAGGGCCGCTTTCGTACCAGCTCTTTGCGTCGTCGGAGATGAGAATAGCCGCCATATTCGTATTGATGAATTTGTTGTTTTCGATTACTACCTTGCCTCTTGTGGTTACAAGTATGCCCCTTGTCGTAATTCTGTTTATCGTGTTTCCGGCGTAGTAAAAATCTGGACAGAGCGTAACGTCCTCGATAACCATTCCCTCTTTCGCACCGTCGGTCGAGTCAACGGTAATTTCAACCGTGTGCTCGCTTATGAGCTTAGAAGTAAGAATTTTTGCCTTGCCCATACATTCAAGGGTAAAGCGGTCAACATATTCAATATCGTCGCCGTCAAAGAACGGATTAAATGCGTGGGTTTGCGGATGCTTGAATTTGAGCGTGAGAGTGTTGCCGTCAATCTTTTTGATATACATATGAATACCGTGAACGTTTATTGCATCGTCGCTCGCACCGCAGAAATTACTGTTTGTAACGCTGACCTGACCCTTGCACATACAAATTTGTATGAAATCGGCAATCGAGCAAAGAAGCTTTCCCGACTCGGGCTTCGGAGAAAAATCAACGTTGTCAATCGTTATGTTTTCGGTCTTTTGGCAGACGAGAGCGAGTGAGCAGTTGTATCTCTGTGCCGAATTTTTCAAAGTAAAATTCTTACAGGAATTTACGAAAATTCCGACGTTTTCACGCCTTAAATCAAAGAGATAATATTTGTCGCCCAACTTGAATCTCTTTGCGGAAAAATATTTTGCCTTGAATTTGTAAGGCTCGATTTCCTTAAAGGAGAGAGCGCCTGCAAACGGGTTGAATACTCTTTCCGTATGGTTGAGGTCATCTGCCCTTACAAGCGCAGGGCTTGAATAGACAAATTTATTGTAAAACTTGTGCTTGTAATTCTTGCCGACAAAGTAAAATGTTCCGTTTTCGTTTACATATTTACAATTCTTATCAAGTTCGAAAACAACGCTGCCGCCCTTTTTCTCCACAACCGTCATTTCGTGAAGCGGAGGGTTTACCGTGTCAAGCTCAATGCCGTCAATAGTGATGTTTTCGCAGTTTTCAAGCGCAATATTCGTGCAGTGACCGTCTACTAAAAACGTTGAGCCGTTACCCTGTATGGTAAGATTTTTTATGCCGTTAAGGTACATTCCCACTTTGGATTTGTGCGGCTTTTCCTCCTCTTTTTCGGAAAACTCCTTGTCGCCGACGGTGTTGGTTATGTAAAGTGTTCTCGTTTTGCAGTTGTCAAGGTCGATGCGGTAAACGCCCTTTTCAAAAACAAGCGTTTTTTCATCATCCGTTTTCGCCATCTCTGAAAATACCGTGTCGAGCTTTTCCGCTGTTTCCGAGTCGGGAAGTATGCCGAAATCCTTTGCGTAAAAAATCATGTTTTGTTCTCCTTTTCCCCTCGTTGAAAGGTTTGTTTGTTCATTAAACAACAGTATAACCGATTTTACTGTGCAAATCAACCATATATTTACTGAAAAATATGTAAAATATGTTTGATTGTAAAGCTTGTTTATCTATGGTATAATATTAACGTTACCGTCTTGTTGCGAAAGCAAGACAAAACGTAAGACATTATTTATAGTATAGGGGGCCAACATTAAAAATGGATTTGTCTCAGAAAGTAAAGGGAGCAGTAAGTGACATTAAGACCTACTGGAAAGTCCCGAAATTAGGTCGCTATATGACCTTCAAGGAAATTGCCGCTTACGCAGGCGGCGGTATCGGTGCGTATTTCATCATCACGCTCGGTTCAACACTTCTTGTAACAACACAGAATATGATTGTCGGCGGAGCTATCGGCGTATCTCCTACGGATATGTACATACTCTATTTGATTTCAACTCTTGCCAATATTCCTTTGACGGGTATCAGAGCGAATATTATCGACAACACAAGAGGTAAGGGCGGTAAATACAGACCGTACATTCTTTCAATGGGTATTCCCACGGCGTTGATTGCAATGGCATACGTCTGGTTCCCGTATGAATATATGTACACCCTTTTCCCGAATATGCTTTTCGGAAAAGAAGCAGGTTATGTAATCAAGTGCGCAATGGTATTGCTGTTCAGCCTGCTGTTGCAGTTCTTCTTCAACTTCTTCAATGACGCATATACAAACCTTATCCACGTTCTTTCTCCGAACACTCAGGAGAGAACGGACGTACTCGCAATCAAATCGGTTGTTTATTCACTTGCTCCGTCAATTGTTAACATCGTGCTTCCGATTATTGCACAGGTTGTTTCAAACGACGACCTTTATGACATCAGAGTTTACAGATATTCTTATCCCGTATTCGCACTTATCGGTATCGCTCTTACGATTATCGTTTATGCAAATACCGAGGAGAAAATCGTACAGGCTAAAACACATACAATTCAAATCAGCTTTATGGACTCACTCCGTGAGGTTGCAAAGAACAAATATTTCTGGATTATCGCTTGCGCAGGCTGGCTCGGCTTCTTGGAGAGTGCTTACGGCGCAATCCTCCAGTGGTCATATACATACGGTCATACCTGTAACGGTACTACATACGCACTTATCAGTACGCTTACCGGTAACGCTTCCCTTTGGGGAATGTTGCTTGCTCCGATCTGTATCAGAAAATGGGGTAAGAAAAAGGTACTTATCGGCGTAAATATGTTCAACGTATTGTTTATTGCGGCAATGCTTATGGGAATGCATAACATTTGGTGGCTGTTCGCCTGCGTTTACCTCAACTGGCTTGTCGGTGCGTTTGAGCAGATTACAACTCCCGCTATTCAGGCGGATATTCGTGACTATCAGCAGTACCGTTCGGGCGAGAGAATCGACGGTATGTTCGCTGCGGTTACAACAATCGGTAATATCGTAACGCTTCTCACATCTTCTGTTGTTCCGTTCATTCAGAAGGCTTACGGCGTCCACGACAACAACGGTTACGCAAAGCCGTTTGATATTCTTGATGTTGATAAGGGACAACCCGGACTTCTCTACGATATGATGACCGTTATGATTATCATGGCTGCTGTCGGCGCATTTATGAACGTTGTTCCCTATTTCTTCTATGACCTCGATGAGAGACATCAGAAGGCTATTGTTCGTATTCTTAAAATCAGAGCCTTGTTTGAGGACTACGCAAACGGCGTGCTTGACGACGGCAACCTTGTCGAAGCGGTTGATATAATCAGAGACGCTAAGGCACTTGTTAACGAGAAGCCGCAGGAGGCTAAGCGTGATTACAAGTCGATTAAGGACAAGGAACAGAAGAAGGCTGCTAAAAAGGCGTATAAGGCTGTTCTTGAACGCAATGAGGAAATCGAAATTTCAAAGCTTGTTTGCGCAGAGCTTGACAAGTTTGAAACTCCGTTCTACAAAATGCAGCTTGAGGCTAACAGAGCCGTTCTTGACGGCGGACTTTCCGCTTTGCTTGAGCAGGATTTCGGCAGCGTAAAGAAGGAACTCCGTCAGGCTAAGGCAATGCCCAAGAGCACTCACGAGGAGAGAGAATACCGCAAGTTTGCTATTGAAATTGCCAAGAAGAGAATTGACTCTTGCAAAGCTATCAAGGAATACTACTCAAACGGAGAGGTTCTTGAAGCTCCCGACTTTACAACTCTTGATGAATTGTTCGAGAAAGAGGACGCTTGTGAGATGAAGCTTCGTGAGTTAAACGAAATGCTCACAGAAGCTAAAAAGAACAAGGATAAAGACGAGGTTAAGAGAATTAAGGGCGAAATCAAGGCTGTTCTGGCTGAGAAAAAGGTTATCCTCAAAAAAGAAAAAATCGAGATGGATATGCACGCTCGCTACGGCAGAGCTGCGAAGCCTTATATCTATGCCGAGAAGCTTGTCAGCCAGCAGGAAAATTACACTCATCTTGAGGAAATTGAATCCATTTATGATGAGGCTAAGGCTCGTCATGAGGCAAAGCTTGCTAACGACAAGGCAGAGCTTGAGCGTCTTAAAGCCGAAGAGGATGCTTTGACCGCTAAGCTCAAGGCTGAAAAGAAGGCAAAAAAAGAAGCTAAGAAAGAAGCTAAAAAATAATATAGTTTAACAAACTAAAAGAGCCTTTCGGAATTTCCGAAAGGCTCAAATTTTTTGCTTTTTACTTATTTCATTTTCATTGAAATATCAAACGCCTTGACCGAGTGAGTGATTGCACCGACAGAAATTATATCAACGCCCGTTTGGGCAACGCCTCTGATTGTCTCGTCGGTAATTCCACCCGAAGCCTCGGTTTTCGCTCTGCCGTCAATAATCTTGACAGCCTCACGCATCATATCGTTTGTCATATTGTCGAGCATAATAATATCCGCACCGACCTCAACCGCTTGACGAACTTCATCAAGATTTCTCGTTTCAACCTCAATCTTTGTGGTGTGTCCGATTTTGCTCCTGAGCGTGTTGACAGCGTTTATAATTCCGCCGCCTGCGTCAATGTGATTGTCCTTGAGCATAGCGCAGTCGGAAAGATTGAAGCGATGATTTTTGCCTCCGCCGCAGGTAACCGCATATTTCTGGAGTGCTCTCAATGACGGCAAAGTTTTTCTTGTATCCGTGATTTGAGCGTTTGTACCCTCGCAGAGCTTAACAAGTCTGTTCGTGGCGGTTGCAATTCCCGACATATGCTGAAGAAGATTTAATGCCGTGCGCTCGCCCTTTAACAAAAGAACGGTTTTGCCCGAAAATTCTGCGATAAGGTCGCCCTTTTTGATTTCGTCGCCGTCCTTGAAATAAGTCTTGCATTCAAACGTGTCGTCAAGAAGCTCAAAAACTCTCATTGCAACCTCAATTCCGCAAAGCACGCCGTCTGCCTTTGAAACAAAATATGCGTCGTTGCGCTGATTTTCGTCAATAAGATAATCCGTCGCAACGTCAATATAGTTAATATCCTCTTTAAGAGCCGAAAGGATTATTTCATCAATGTAAAACTGCGGAACGTTCATCCCTCGTCAACCTCCTTCAATATTATGTGAGCTACGCTTGCAAGGCTCAATGCCTCACAGTAGTCGGGGGTAATCGCAAACTTGCTGTTTTTAAGGCGGGCAAGAATTTTGTCAACCTTTTTAAGCCCCGTGTGAACAGCGTCCATATCGGGAATAACGAAATATGCCCTCTGCATAATCGAGCGTATCTCGGTACGAAGTCCCTTTGGCATCGGTGCACCGGAAACATCAAGCTGCTTATCCTCGACCGTAACGTGAGAAAAACCTGCGTTGATACATTTCGTAATATCCTCTGCGGCACGTCTGCCGAAAACCAAAGCTTCAAGCAAGGAGTTGCTTGCAAGCCTGTTTTTGCCGTGAACTCCCGTGTGTGAGCATTCGCCGACGGCGTAGAGCCTTGAAACGGTTGTTCTCGCCTCAAGCGAAACGTCGATACCGCCCATAAGATAGTGCTGGCAGGGGAATATCGGAATTAAATCCTTTGTAATATCAACGCCGTGCTCAAGACAGCCTGCGTAAATTCCGGGGAAACGGTTTCTGACAAAATCGCTGTCCTTGTAGGTTATATCAAGATAGAAATTATTGCTTCCCGTCTTTCTGCTTTCAAGGATAATCGCCCTTGAAACGACATCTCTCGGTGCCAATTCGAGACGGTCGTCGTAGCGGTGCATAAATCTCTCCTTGTTGCAGTTGAGAAGATATGCGCCCTCGCCTCTGACAGCCTCGCTTATGAGGAACTGCTCTCTGTCAGGTCCGTTGAAGGCTGTCGGGTGGAACTGAACATAGCTCAAATGCTTTATCGCAGCACCCAATTCATACGCAAGGCGTATTCCGTCGCCCGTTGCAACGGCAGGGTTGGTGGTGTACTTGTAAACTCTGCCTATACCGCCCGTCGCAAGCACGCAGTAATCCGCAAATACGCTGAAAGGCTTTCCGTTTTCATCGAGAATATCCGCACAAAAACCGCTTTTAACCTTTTCAAGCTTATAAACAAGTGAGTTCGGAACTTGCGTAATATTTTTTCTTCTGTGCATCTCTTCAAGCAGCTTTTTGACAATTTCAGCGCCCGTTGTGTCCCTGTGATGCACAATTCTCCTGCGGCAATGACCGCCCTCAAGAGTTTTCTGCACCGTGCCGTCAGGATTTTTGTCGAAATCGACGCCGTATTGCATAATTTTGCGAACATCATCGGGACCCTCGTGAACAAGTACATTGACTGCGTCGGGGTCGTTTTCACGGCTGCCTGCAATCATAGTGTCCTCGTAGTGAAGGTCAAAGCTGTCATTCTCAAAGCTCAAAACGGCAGCAACACCGCCCTGTGCCAAATTACTGTTTGAGAGCGTGTCCGATTTTTTGGAAAGGACAAGCACTGAAAGATTTTCGGGGAGAGAAAGTGCGGTATAAAGTCCGCCGACTCCGCTGCCCACGATAAGAACATCATATCTTTTTTCCATAAGTAAAAACATCTCTTTTACACTTATCAATTTTAGCTATAATTTTAACCGTATATAATCTGTCTCTTATACACATCTGACGCTGCCGACGATAAGGCT
>ENA-OYZM01000424-OYZM01000424.1-human-gut-metagenome-genome-assembly--contig:-NODE-424-length-13212-cov-26.853462_pt1 | contig 13212 bp, 9 predicted proteins | sample MGYA00243291_ERZ653477 | MGnify/ENA primary metagenome ERZ653477 (study PRJEB26926, sample SAMN06165024) | human gut metagenome | biome: ENVO:00009003; feature: ENVO:2100002; material: ENVO:00002003... | reverse complement strand
TTGCATGTGTTAGGCGCGCCGCCAGCGTTCGTCCTGAGCCAGGATCAAACTCTTTGTTAAATGGTATATTCAAGCTTTCGCTTTAAATATCAAAGTTTGATTGCTCTGTTGAACGCTAACTTGCTATCTATTAGCACGTTATTTTGTGTTCATCCAGAATTTCTTGTTATTCTCATAAAGAATCTCAAGGTAATGTTTTTAATTCTGTACTGTTCAATTTTCAAGGAACTTTGTGCCGCTCTTGCGACAGCTTATTTATTATATCACATTCATTCGAGTTTGTCAAGCACTTTTTTGAAATTTTTTAAATTTCTTTTTTCAGAGTTTTGAACTTTTTACCAGTCGGTCACCGTGCTTCCGCCGTTTGTTTCATCCAGTTTTTCAGCTCATCTCCGTACCCTCGACTGCCTTCTTTCTCACTGTTCAAGCGGTTTCAGGCTTTCTCAAGTACCCTCTGTTTTCGTGTCCTCTCGTTTGAGTGCTTGTCTATTATATCACGGAAAACGACATTTGTCAACGTTTTTTTCAAAGTAAATTTACATAAAACTTACTCGTCAAATCCTGTTTTTAAAGGCACTTTACACAATCAGCCGTAAAAAGCTGTCTATATATTCTATTTACTGCATTTTTCTGCTATTTAATGTATTTTATCAGCTTTTTACCGCCGTCTTTTTCGGATACTTTCCGGTAAGAATTCTCTCCCTTATGTATACCAGCGTATCCTCCTCGCCGTATCTTTTCAGCATTATCAGCATCTTTCCAAGAAGTTCCATAGTTTCCGGGTGCATCATATAGTGTTTTCTGTTCTTGTTGAAATATTCAAACGGCATACTGTCGTTATAATTCTCTTTATAATATGTCTTACAAGCCGCCACTCTGTCGCAGAACATCTCCACAACATACTTTACAGGCATCTTCGTTCCCTGCATCGCAGAACCCGGCTCCTGTCCGTAATCTATCCAGTATTCAAAGTGATGCCTGTTCCTTCCCTTATGGTGAAGCCACGCCTCGCTTTTTCCCGTCACACGTCTTTCGGTCGTATTCGGGCTTTTATCCCCCGTGTAAAATACCACACCGCTTATGAATTCCTTCGGCGAGTATTTTGACAGATCGTGCATAAGCCCCTGCTTATAAAGACCGACCTTGAAGCACAGCCTCATTACTTCCATCTTGTGATGATTGATAGTGCTTAAATGCCCCTTGAAGTTTTCCTTAATGTCCATGCTTATCCTTCTTTCGTTCTTTCGAGATACTTTCTCCAGTTATCAATATATCTTGTTTTAAAGCTGACGCTTGTTATTTCTTTGTATGGAATTTTGGTTTCTTCCTGCCACTTTCCGTCTGCGTCAAACTCTCTCATCGTCAGTTTATTCTTCCCCGCCTTTAAGATTATCCCTATATGGAATATCTCTTCATTTTCATTCTCGACTATCGCCCATTCACCGCACTCACGGAGCGAATTGAATATGCTCTGCCACGAGCTTATATCAATTCCGGGAGCTTTGATTTGCCCTGCAACCCCGTTCAGTCTGTTTATCTCTTCGCATATATCATTCTTGATTTCTGCTTTTTGCAGTTCGTCAATTTTACGGATTGTATACCCGTTAAGTTCAAAGTCGTTTTCTTCCTGCCCGAGTACAAATTTGTCGTTGAAATCATTGATATAGTAATACCAATAGCTTTTGTCATATTCGTAAAAGCACCTGCATATATGCTTGTTCCGAGCGCACTCTCTGAGCACCGATATTTTCTTACTGCGTTTCATATTTTCCTCACAAAAAAGCAACTGCCGCATATATAACACGGCAGTTTCATATTTACAAAAGCCGTCAGCCTTATTCTATCACAGCCGACCTTTAATTTCAAGTCCGAAAGTCATTATCGTTCTTCCGTCAATTGTTACACGCTCACCTTCTCCCCCTCTTTTTCATCGCATTCTTTATTCTCAGCCGCTTTTTCCGGCTTTTTATCCGGCTCATCACCGCCGTGCTTATCCTTTTTCTTCTTTTCTTCTATATGCGACTGGTCGCTGACAACAAGAATATCGCCCTGCTTTATTACAGTACTTCCGTTAGGTACGACCATATCGCCGTTTCTCTTTATCATTATAATAAGAAGCGTAGTCGGCAGGTCAAGCTCCTTTATAGTCTTTCCCTTCCATAAATGCTTTGGCCCTATCTCATATTCCTTGAGCAATATATTTCCGCTGTCCCTGTATGACGGAATGCTGAGTATAACATCATCTCCGGCATTTATCACCGTATCGCCTTTCGGCACGATAGTGCTGTCGCCGTGTTTTATCATAAGCACAAGCGAATCGTCTGGGAAATCTATCTCGCTTATCTTGTGTCCGTTCCAGGTGTGAGTATCCGATACAAATATACGCATCATATTGAACTGCGGAGTTTCGTCCTGATAGTCGTTGAACGTCTTTAATACACTGCTTTCGTTATCAATGAGTTTAAGCCCCGTTGCGACCTTCGGCAGTAACGTTCCCTGAAATGCAACGGAGATAAGGCAGACGCACACTACTATATTGAACAGATTGCTGTCCGTGTACACATCGCTCACCGTAGCCATTATTGCGAAAACGATGGACGATGCACCTCTCAGACCCGACCACGCTATAAACAGCCTGTCAGCCCATGTATACCCCTTTGAGCATATTGCAAACACCGCAGCAGGACGTGATATAAAGGTCATCACCGCAAATATTGCAAGTGCCGGAAGTATTATGCCCGGTAGCTGTGAAGGATTCGACAGCAATCCCAGCAGGAAGAACAGCATTATCTGGCTCAGCCCCGTTATTCCGTCGAAGAAATGTACAAGCTGCGCCTTATTCTCTCCTATGTTGCTGTTACCGATGATGATACCTGCTATGTATACGCTGAGGTATCCGTTGCCGCCGAGCAGTATAGGTGCGGAATATGCCGCAAATATCATCGCCATCATGAAAATTATGTCAAAGCTGTTTTTCGACAGCTTCACCTTTTTCATTACAAACACTGCGGCAAGTCCCATTGCAAAGCCGAACGCAACACCGAGGACTATCTGCAGCACCGCAAGAAGACCAAGCTGTGAAATATCATCACCCGCCATTATCGCAAGCGCAATGACCGTCAGCATATAAGAAAACGGGTCGTTGGAGCCGCTCTCGATTTCCAGCAGTGAAGCCAGACCGCCACGCAGGTTTAACTGCTTTGAACGAAGTATCGAGAACACCGATGCCGCATCGGTAGACGAAATAACCGCACCGATAAGAAAGCTCTCTTTTATATCAAATCCTATCAGGAAATGACAGCCTGCCGTAGTAATAAGCGCCGTAACTATCGTACCGAGCGAGGATAAAAGTCCCGCACGCAAAGCAACAGGTTTTGCCGCTTTCCAGTTGGCAGAAAAACCGCCGCAGAACATTATAAATATAAGACATACCGTACACACCTGCTCGCTGAGCTGATAGTTGTCAAACGGTATCTTCAGAATACCGTCCGAGCCGCATATCATACCAAGCGCCAGAAATATAAGCAGGCTCGGTACGCCTATCCTTGCCGACAGCTTATTGCCTACAATGCAGACAATGATGATTGCCGAAAAAAAGAGCATTACAAATTCCATCGTTCACCGTTCCTTCTGTTCAAATATTTTCTCTGTTTAACTGTTTTAAAAAAATAAGCTGCCAATGTGATTTGAAAGTCACCATTGACAGCCGATTTTTTACTATTCTTAAAGGCGTCAGCCGCTGAATGCGACGTCTTTATTTGCCTGCAAGCTTAGCGATTATTTCAGCCGCCTCATCAATACCGCAGGTAGCCGTATTGATGCACAGATCGTAATTCAGCGATTCGCCCCAGTTACGTTCCGTATAATACTTGTAGTGTCTGCGCCTTGCCTTATCCTTCTGTCTGATAATCGAAAGCGCCTCGTCCTTGCTTATATTGTCATGCTCGCAGATACGTCCGCATCTGAAATCATCCGTAGAATGCACGAAAACATCAAATGTGCTGTACTGCTCCCTCAGCACATAGTCCGCACAGCGACCGACTATAACGCACTGACCTTTATCCGCAAGAGCCTTGATAACTCTGCACTCCGCCGAGAAAAGCTGGTCGGTAAGCGGCTGTGTATACATACCGTTTATCGCAAGATTGTAAAGAAAACTGGTCGTTGTTGTCTGCTCCGCACGTTCTATGTATTTGGGATCAAATCCGCTTTCCTTTGCGGTAACATCAATTATCGTCCTGTCGTAATACGGGATCGAAAGTGCTTTTGCGACCTTTCTGCCGATCTCGCTTCCTCCGCTTCCGTACTGTCTTGAAATAGTGATTATTTTTCCCATAATCATTCCTCCGTTTGTGCTTTATTCTTATGCCTGCTGTACCTGTGCCGAGGATTCATCCTGTTTGTCATACATTTTCGATATGACATTCTTATAGATCCTGCGCATAAGGAGTATCGCAACAATAAGTCCTAACAAATCGCTTACAGGGAGCGACCACCATATGCAGTCAACCCCTCCGATAATGCCGAACAGCCACGCAAAAGGCAGTGTCGGCACAATAAGCCTTACTATAAATACTATCATGCTGTAAAAGCCGTTTCCGAGCGCCTGGAAGCCCGAGCTTAACACTATCGACACTCCGGCAAATACAAACGATACACTGAATATTCTGAGCGCCGTTTCACCGAGCCTTATCATATCGTCAGTCGGAGCGAACATTCCCAGTAACTGCACCGGTATAAGCTGGAACAGCAGTAATCCGACTGTCATTATCACAACCGAGCAGATAACACCGAGCTTCAGCGTATCCGTTATACGCTTCGGCTTTCCTGCCCCGTAGTTATAGGCTATGATAGGAACTATTCCGTTATTCATACCGAACACAGGCATATACACGAAGCTCTGCAGCTTGAAGTATACGCCGAATACCGTAGCCGCCGCAGGCTCATACGCTTTCAGTATTATATTCATACCGAACGTCAGCACCGAAACCAGCGCACTCATTATAATAGAAGGTATTCCAACGGCATATATCGTCTTTATCGTACCAGGATTCAGTCTGAATTTTCTGAATACAAGCCTTAATTCTTTATTGTGGAAGTGGTGCAGTAAAAATCCTACCGCCGCCGCTATTATCTGACCTGTTACAGTAGCGATTGCCGCACCCGTAACTCCCATTGCGGGTATTCCGAGAAAATCAACGCCGAAAATAAACACAGGATCAAGCACTATGTTTATAACCGCACCGAGTATCTGCGACACCATCGAAAGCAGTGTCTTGCCCGTCGCCTGCAATATACGCTCGCCGTATATCTGGAAGAATAATCCGAGCGAGCCGCAGCATACGATTGACAGATATTCAACACCGTATCCAGCTATGATTTCGGAATGTGTCTGTATCGAGAAAAACGCAGGTATCGCCGTAAGCCCTACTATTAAAAATATAACATAGTTCAAAGCGGTAAGAATAAGCGCATGAGTTGCCGCAAGACCTGCCTCATAAGGCTTCTTCTGTCCGAGATAGCGTGATACAAGCGCATTCATTCCGACGCCAAGCCCCGTCTGAAACGCTATCATAAGGCTCTGCATCGGAAATGCCATACCTACAGCGGTCAGTGCGTCCGGATTTATCTGTGCCACAAATACGCTGTCAACAAGGTTATACATTGCCTGGATAAGCATTGATATAACTATAGGAAGCGACATTGTAACAAGTAGCTTGTTTACGGGCATTACGCCCATCTTGTTTTCTTTTGTCTGTTCCAATTTTCTTTTCTTTCCTTTATTCTTCTCTGTATTTCTTTTAATTCAGTATACCATAAATCCACGCATTTTGCAAGCCGCATACACGAAAATCGTCCGTAAAATCTTATTGACCCCACCGCCTTATTGTGATACAATAGCAGTATATAAGCTTAGAAAGGAGTAGAATATGAACGATATAAAAGCAGTGCTGTTCGACCTTGACGGCACTCTGCTCGACTCGATGTACGTCTGGCAGTACGTTGACGAGGAATTTCTGCGCAGACGTGGCATCACTCCGCCCGATGATTACGGCAGGCAATGCAGCCACCGCTCTTTTTACGAAACAGCATTGTACACAATAGATCTTTTCAGTCTTCCCGAAACGCCCGAACAGCTTATGCAGGAATGGACAGATCTCGCCATAGACGAATACCGCCACAACGTAAAACTAAAACCCTTCGCTCGTGAAACGGTTGAGCTTGCTCTGAAAAACGGCTACAAGACCGCCGTATGCACCTCACAGACACCCGAGCTTTACACTCCCGTGCTTCATCACACAGGACTGTGGGGAATGTTTGAAACGATAAGCTCCGCCGCCGTTTTCGGCAAAGGCAAGCAGTACCCCGACATATATCTCGATACCGCAAAAACGCTCGGCGTACCGCCCGAAAACTGCATTATGCTCGATGACGTATCCGCTTCTCTCAAAGCCGCAAGGCAGGCAGGTATGATGACGATCGGCATAATCGAGCCTCTTAGCTCACAAAGCCCCGAAGAAATGGAGCTTTACAGCGATAAGCTTGTGAAAGAGCTTGATAAAGACATATTCACATTCTGACGGAGGCAAAAATGAACACAAACATAATCAGAAAGCACTTTTTCTTCAAAGGCAGAGTTCAGGGTGTCGGCTTTCGCTACCGGGCGCAGAATGCCGCCTCGCTCTACAGCGTAACAGGCTGGGTAAAAAATCTCTACGACGGCTCGGTCGAAATGGAGGCTCAAGGCACTGAGGAAGACATTGACAAAGTAGTACAGACCCTTCAGGACAGCCGCTACATCGTGATAAACGATATGTACGTTGCCGACCGTCAGCCCGACCCCCACGAAACCTTATTCCGCATAAAAGACGAATACTGACAAAACGATCCCTCCTGCGTAATAATGCAGGAGGGATCAGTTATATATTGTTGCCTGTTTTAAGAAATTCAGTTTTCGTCATCGTCCGGGTCGTCATCCTCATATTCGGGTTCTTCCCCGTTTTCAGCGTTTTCCTCTTCCTCAGACGGTTCTTCATCCTCTGCCGCATCCTCACGGGCAACAAGTTCCTTGTCGATCGTAAAGCCGCATACCATCTCGTCAAGCAGATTTGCCTGTACCGAAAGTTCCTGTGCAGAAGCCGCACATTCCTCGCTTGTAGCGGAATTTGTCTGTACTACCGAAGAGATCTGATCAACGCCGACATTGATCTGCTCTATAGCCTCAGCCTGCTCTGCACAAGCCATTGAGATTTCGCCTACCAGCTTTGTTGTGGCAGTTGTCGTATTGACGATTTCGGTCAGCGTCTGTGCCGTCTTGTTTGCGATCATCGTTCCGTTTTCAACGGCCTTCATCGAGTTCTTGATAAGCTCTGTCGTTGTGCTTGCCGCCTCAGCAACCTTGCCCGCAAGATTTCTTACCTCGTCCGCAACAACAGCAAATCCCTTTCCTGCGTCACCCGCTCTTGCCGCCTCTACCGCCGCATTAAGCGCAAGTATATTCGTCTGGAACGAAATATCGTCTATCGCTCTTATTATCTTTTCGATCTCGCCGGATGTTTCTCCGATTTCCTGCATAGCCCCAAGCAGACCGTTCATCTGTTCGTTGCCCGATTCAACAAGCTTTGTAGCCTGAGCCGAATTCTCAGCGGCGTTTTCCGCTCTCACTGCGTTACGGTTGACCTTTTCCGCAACCTCGGTAAGCGATGCCGAAAGCTCCTCGACCGATGCCGCCTGCTTTGCCGCACCGCCCGAAAGACTGCCTGCCGCAGATGCCACCTGCTCAGAGCCTGTAGCAACACGCTGACCTGCCTTGCTTATTTTGTCCATCGTCTTATTAAGTGAGATCATTATAGATTCGTATGACTGCCTGATAGGCGCAAAGTCACCGAGATAAACATCAGCCGGCTTATATGTAAGATCGCCGTTTCCGAGCGTTCTTAGCATAGTGTCGATGTCGGATATGATTTCATTTATATTCTTGCTGATAAGGTTCGTGCTTTCGCTCAGCTGAGATATTTCCTTGTCAATTTTCTTGCCGAAGTCAAGTTCCTGCTGGTGAAGATCGCCGTGCGATAACGTAACGATTCTGTCCGAACACTGCTTTACGGGCGAAATTATCTTTTTCACTATCGTTATTATAAGCAGTACCGACAGCGCAAAGCATACGACCGCTACAATAGTGCCGATAACAACAGAATTATAAATGCTCTGCGTATGCTCAGACGGTGTCGCAACCATTATACAGCTCCAGCCTTCCGCATTGCTTATAGGCGCATAGCTGACATATTTTGAAACGCCGTCAAGCTTAACCTCGCCGAATCCCGATTCACCCGCAATTGCCGATGAAACGCAATCAGCCATAGCCTGATATGAGCCGTCCTGCGAAGCAAGACTGATATAATTCATCTGCTGCGGTATCAGTTCCGAATCCGGATGTGCGATTATATTTCCCTTAGCGTCAACCACCATTGCATAGCCGGTATCCCCGATTGAAATCTGACCGATAACATTCGAGAATACATTCACGTCAACTGTTATACGAAGCACCGCTCTCAGCAGCTTATTTATATCGTTTGAAATTATAGGCACGGTAACGTCCATAACGACCTTACCCGTCTTTTCGTAGAAATAAGGCTCACCGACAACCGCTTTATTGGTTTCTATTACCTCACGATATGCAGGATCGTCCGACCAGTTGAGAGAGTCGTCATTAAGTCCCTTACCGTCCCTGTCCGTCATATCGACCTTGACATACATAGAATTATCTCTTGCAACAGAAATACACTTCGAGCGTATCGCAGATACATCTGCAACGTCAGAAAAATCGGCGTCGGCAGAAATCTGCGTTATTGCGTTTATAACAGATTCAAGCTGATTTGAAATAGTATTCGATGCAGTATGCACTACCTCGTCCATCTCATTCACAAGCGCCTGCTTAAGATATGTATAGCTCAGCAGTATATTGATTATGCAGACAAGCATAAGCGAACCGCCGACAGCAAGACACATCCACCTGAATATTCTGCCGGTAAGAGATTTCCCTTTCTTATGTGTATTTTCAACGTTCTCCGGAACTATTTCAGCCCCGTCATATACATTCTTGTTCTTCTTCATTCCGCTACCTCACACAAAGGATAAACAATACGGTTTTTGACCGTCTTTATATAGGTTTATCTTATCACATTGTGTAACTAAAGTCAAATTTAAATCACGTTTTCACATCATTTTCAACAAAACCGCCAAATAATTATCGGATTTTTTGTGGAAATGAATAAATACAAAGCAAATATATATACCGATTTTACGATATTGTCATTTCACCGTCCCACCACCCACAGCCCTCTCAAAAGCACCGCCACCCTTGCGCCCGGACCAACCCTCCCAAAACCGCACTATCCCTCGTGCTTCTTCCGTTGAATCGTAGTTATTGATTTTTTCAGCTATTTATGTTTTGTGAGGGCAAGCACGGCAAGGACAACTTAAGCGTGTGCATCCAACGCTTTGTACATATGCAATGACAAGTATATTGATTCGAATAGCGAACCCGAGAAGTGCTGTCCTATGAAAAGAACTATCGGTAGCTTACGATCGTATCTCACTTTTCGTTCCATTTCTGTGTCCTCACTTTCATTTTTTGTGTTTATTTTTCTGAAGATAGTCATCAAATTAAAGGGTCTTAGGGAAACGGAGCGTCCCTAACAAGCTGATGAACTGCGAACGAAGTGCGACGATTTATGTTAGCCGTTCGTTTTTACCTTATTTTCCCCCTCACCTTATATGCAAAAAATCAGCAAAACGCACCCTGTTTTTAGCAGAATTTACAGAATGTTCATAAGTATTTTTGTGAAATGTTGATATAGCAGTACAGACAAATTTTTCAAAACTCATCTTAAAAGTCTTGTAAGGCTTTCGATAATGTGGTATAATAAAAAATATATTGAAACTTGATTAAATAAAAATTTTGCGGAGGATAATATGGCTAATAAAAGCAAAGTACAATCTGTTGAACCGGATATAGCTGACTTGGTAAACGGCTGGCTGAAAAGCTATGGCCTTGACTATAAACTTGAACAAGCATCACTTAATTCGGAAATAGATAAGGCTCTTGATGAATATCATTCAAAGAGTGGTGGCAAAGGTGGTAACAGACCTGATGCTAAACTGTTGTTGAAAGATAAGTATGGGACTTTTTATCCTGTTCTTATTGAATATAAAGGTTACAAAGATAAACTCGTAAAGTTGGATACTGACGGAATCGTAGATAACAAAAAAGATAAAAATGAACCAAACTATACGAATATTAAGTCGTATGCTGTAAATGGTGCGATACATTATGCGAATGCGATTTTACACTACACAAGCTATACAAGAATCATTGCAATAGGTGTAACCGGATACAAAGATGAGTTTGGAAAACTTCAGCACGAGATTGGTGTTTATTATGTTTCAGCTGACAAAAATAATCTTGGCTTTGGTCAAAGAGTTGGAGATTATACAGACCTTTCCTTTTTAAAGCCGTCACATTTTGATGAGTTTGTAGAAAAGCTTAATGAACTCAGTCTTACTCAGGCAGAGATTGATAAACTCAAAGAAAAGCGTGAAAAAGAAATCAATATCAGTCTTGTTAAACTTAACAATGACATCTACAAAGAAGAAACAGGATTGGGAGAAAACGATAGAATATATCTTGTTGCAGCTACTATCATTGCAACGCTTGGTGCAGAGGGCGTTAAACCTCTTGAAAAATCTGATTTGGGATCTTCTACCGAAAGCGGTGAAACTGACGGAGATAAAATCATCAGAAAAATTACATCTTTCTTGAAGAAAAAACAGTTACCACAACAAAAGCAAGATTTGATTATCAGAACACTTTCAAACACTTTAGTTGATGAAAACAGAAACAAACCGGAAAACGGAGAAAGCCAAATAAAAAGAGTATTCTCGAAAATTGTTGATGACTTGGGTATCTACTATAAGATAGGTATTACAACAGATTTTACAGGTATGCTCTTCAATGAAATGTATAACTGGCTTGGATTTACTCAGGATAAGTTGAATGACGTTGTTCTTACACCTTCATACGTTGCAAGGTTACTTGTAAAGCTTGCAAGAGTTGATAAAGATTCTTATGTATGGGACTTTGCAACAGGTTCGGCAGGACTTCTTGTTGCTGCAATGAATGAAATGATTGATGATGCAAAGGAAAAAATATCATCACCTGAGGAATATCAGGAAAAAGTCGCAAAAATTAAAGCAACTCAGCTGTTGGGTCTTGAAATTCTGCCGCAAATCTATATGCTTGCAATCTTAAATATGATTTTAATGGGCGACGGAAGTTCCAACATTTTGAATCAGGACTCTTTGAAAAATTTTGACGGAAACTATGGCTTTAGTTCAACGAAAAAAAATTTTCCTGCCACTGCATTTGTGCTTAATCCCCCATATTCCGCTGATGGAAATGGTATGATTTTTGTTGAAAAAGCTCTCTCAATGATGGAAAATGGCTATGCGGCAATTATCATTCAAAATTCGGCAGGTTCGGGCAAAGCTGTCAAATATAACAAGGAAATACTGAAGCATAGTACGTTGCTTGCAAGCATTAAAATGCCGATTGACTTGTTTGTGGGCAAGTCAAGTGTTCAGACAAATATTTATGTTTTCAAGGTCGGCGAACCACATCACGCAAAGAATACAGTTAAGTTTATCGATTTCTCTAATGACGGCTACACAAGAACCAACAGAAAGAAAGCAAGTGTGAATTTAAGAGATACAGACCACGCCAAAGAACGCTATCAGGAAATTGCTGATATTGTCAGATTCGGCAAGTCAGAACTTAATATTTTCACTGAAAAGGAATATTATGAGGGTAAAATCGACCCGGAAAACGGTGCTGATTGGAATCAGTCTGCTCCAATTGACACAATCCCAACGCTTGAGGACTTCAAAAAGACCGTAAGTGATTATCTTGCTTGGGAAGTATCAACACTTTTAAAAGGTAAGAGCAGTGAGGACAACGAACGCTTGGGAAAATAAATGCCTCACTCAATGAGAAATTGGCAAGTGTTGAGTGGGGCAAATATAGGATTGATGATTTGTTTAAAATACAAACATCAGCTAAGCGATTTGATGCTAACAAAGTTAATATTATTGAAAATGGGCGGTATCCATACGTAGTAAGAACAAGTTCCAATAATGGTCAAAAAGGCTTTTTAGATGAAAATGAGAGCTTTCTCAATGCAGAAAATACCATATCGTTTGGACAAGATACTGCTACTATATTTTATCAAGAAAAGCCATATTTCACTGGAGATAAAATAAAAGTTTTAGTTCCTAAAGTTTACAAATTTAATAAGAAAAACGCCCAATTTTTTCTTGCATCTATGAATATTGCTTTTTCAAAATTTTCTTGGGGTAGCTCCAGATTTAATGTTGATGTATTAAAGGAGCAAGTTATTATGCTACCAACGAAATGTGACTCCATCGACTTTGAATTTATGGAAAGCTTTATAGAGGAGCTGGAAGCGGAGCGTATAGAGGAGCTGGAAGCGGAGCGTATAGAGGAGCTGGAAGCGTATCTTTCAGTCTCTGGACTGAAAGATACGCAACTGACAGCTGATGAGCTGTCAGCTTTGGATAAACTTAAAAGCAACAAAATCTTTTGGAAAGAATATACAATAGACCAACTTTTTGATATTGTAACCACAGCACACAGATTTGATGCCAATAAGATTAATATAATTGAAAACGGACGATACCCTTATATAGTAAGAACGAGTAATAATAATGGTCAAAGAGGATTTATAGATGAAAATCCGATTTATCTTAACAGTGGAAACACAATCTCATTTGGACAGGATACAGCAACTATATTTTATCAAGAAAAGCCGTATTTTACAGGTGATAAAATAAAAATACTTATCCCAAAATTGTTAAATTTCAGAAAAGAAAATGCACAATTCTTTATTTCAACAATGAACCTTACTTTTTCTAACTTTACATGGGGAAGTACAAGATTTAACGTTGATATATTAAAAAATCAAATTGTAAAAATTCCGATATCCTCTAAAGATAAAGAAATAGATTTTGTCTTTATGGAAACATTAATTAAAGCCATTCAGAAACTTGTCATTGCTGATGTTGTAAAGTTCAGTGATGAGAAAATAAAAGCTACAAAACAAGTTGTAGGATAATAAAAATCGCAAGTTATTCACT
>ENA-OYZM01000416-OYZM01000416.1-human-gut-metagenome-genome-assembly--contig:-NODE-416-length-13356-cov-6.063905_pt1 | contig 13356 bp, 14 predicted proteins | sample MGYA00243291_ERZ653477 | MGnify/ENA primary metagenome ERZ653477 (study PRJEB26926, sample SAMN06165024) | human gut metagenome | biome: ENVO:00009003; feature: ENVO:2100002; material: ENVO:00002003... | reverse complement strand
TAAATACGCTACTGTGGCTCAGTTGGTAGAGCAGCTGATTCGTAATCAGCAGGTCTTTGGATGTTGTTAAGGATACTTTCCAAAACCACAGCAAACTTTTTGAGTCAGACTTTTTCTAAAGGTAAGCACCTTCTTAAAAAATGTGGCAGAGCAAAAACCAATCATAAAACTAAATACGCTACTGTGGCTCAGTTGGTAGAGCAGCTGATTCGTAATCAGCAGGTCGGCGGTTCGAGTCCGCCCAGTAGCTCCAAAAAGAGGTTATCGTTTTTTTCGATAACCTCTTTTTTTGAACTGTTTTTTACAGCCCGTTTTTATAACTATTGATTGAATTAACGAAAAACTAAAATTGAACAGGATATCGACAAACAGTCCTCAGCTAAAAAGATTGAGGACTGTTTGCTGTTTAACAGAATTTTATCTGGACTGTTTCCATTTTATGTGGTATATATTTGTGTTGCCGAACGGTAGAAAGGGAAAAATATTACGGAGAACACTTTGAAGAAAATCGGTGCAAGAGTATATCTTGATGAAAACGATATGATAATTCAAAAAGTCACATATGTCTATGAGGACGGAACGGAAAGTGAGCCATTATCCCGATTCGTTCATCTCGGTATGTTCACGGACTCTATCCTATTCGGAGAAGAATGTCAAATTAGATTTTTTGTCTATCCTAATTCGCTCCAACTGTACGATACAGATGTGGATACCCTTGAATTTATCAACAACTCGCAACGCACTATTGATATATCTTGCTTTAGTCAGCAAGTCATTCTTAGTCCTAATGAAGGCAAGACAATTATCAATGTTGGAAAAAATACAGACACACGTTTAGAAGATAAAATAGAATAGCGTAATGCGATACTACCCCTACCAACCGAAGAACAATATTTGTAGCACAACTATTGCAACAGTGCGCAATCATTTAATTTACATCTAATAAATATTAACGCAGTCCCCCATAACGATATTCTTAGCGAAGAATACCAAAACCACCAAAAAATCCGACAAACAGAAAAGAGTTCCTGTTCATCGGATTTTGCTTTGAATTGATATGCTTTAGAGTTTTTCAACTTTGTAAATAGTATATTCAGCATCTCTTGCGATTCGTATAAATGCTTCAAATCTTTCGCTTGTTACACTTTCGGAAGAAAAGGTTTGAATCGTCATATTTTCTTTCGCATGCAGATCAGCTTTGATTTTATTAATCAAGTGTTTCCTGTAGGTTATTACCTCGCTGAAACAGCCGCTTTTATACTGAAAAATATACTGCTCATTTTTTGTACTTTCTTTTTCAATAAGCATTTAACCGCCCTCCGATTCATAAAAATCATGAAATATCTAACCACATACAAGGTCTAATATAATACGAATTTCTGACTTCTTGTTCTCCTATAGTGTAATGATTTCCCGTACCATCGAAGTAGTTGGCAACATCAATACTCACTACAGTTGTGCTGTCCGCAGGCGTCCTTGTAAATGTTGTAGAATTGATAATCATTCCATTATCAATTATGGCATCAATATAACGTTTGTCGCTAACTGCACTTAACAGAAACACCTTATCTTTTGTTGTTCCGAGATTTTTACCCGATTGAGTAACATTTGGCAAATCGACTTCTAAGATCAGCCTGTTAATGCTTTCTTGAAATTCATCTAAAAAGACACCGTTTAAAAATGATCGCAGACTACTGCTTTCCCAACTCGATGATTTGTAGTCGTAAACCTTTTGATAAACTGTGTTGAGGTTTCGGGAAGAATCACTACCGCTATATCTTAGCAGCATAACGAGTATTCTATCTGATTCTTTATCTAAAACTACAGCATCATAATTGCCGATAGTTATAACGCTGCCTATTTGCGTTTGTCTTGCTACAGCTTTCGATTCGGAAACTTGTTGTTCGATTGCGAAGGGCTTATATTCCTTGACTTTTTCTTGATTGCCCAATTCCTCAAACAGTTCTATAGCAGCAACATAATCTCCGCTTGATACCAAAGCTTCGGCTTTTGAATAGGTCCGAGCTGTCCTTATTGCGGGTGTGGCAAGAGAATATCCACCTATAGCAATAGCGCAAATCATACAGATGATTCCAATGATTTCCCCCTTTTTATTTCGACTACTATCAAAACCTCTGCTATCTCTGAGTTTCTTAACCTTTGCATTACCAATCCAAAAACATAACCAAGCTGCTGAAAACATAATAGTACCAATCAACCCAAGATATAACTTGGTATCATTAGGTGATATTATATTTGCAATAGTGGAAATAAAGAAACCGCCGCCTATAATGACAAAAATTATGAAGAAAGCCCATAAAGCTTTGCCGCTCTCTGGAAATGTCAGCTTCTTGCTTTCCTGCTTCAGTTTCTCTTGTTTTTCATATTGGTCTAAATTGGATAGCGCTTTATCGATTTTACCATCAAAATTGACGTTTTCAGGTACAAAGTCCTTGGCCATAGCAATAAATTTTTCATTGCCCGAGTTGTGGATGAATCTTAGAAAGCTTGCCTGCCGCAAAGATTTTTTATAGTAATTTTCATTTTGAATAAACCGTTTAAGTTGCTCGATTTTATGGTTTTCTTCGGAATTTATATTTGCAATATCGTTTTTGAATTTTGAATTAAAGCCACAGTGCCAAATTACTGCCGCCAACAGGATCAAAAGTGGGAATATTATAGATGGTTCACCATTATTAACCCACTTGAAAAACAACTGTAGCATCGGAGCAATAGCCAAGCCCCATCCTATACCTATGATGTTTCTTCTCGCATTTATTTTCTTGGCTATTTTCTCCTGCTTTTGTTTTTCAGCTTTTGCTACTATCAAATCATGTTTTTCTTTGTCATCAGTTTGAACCGGGAAATCCACGGTAACATTGTAACTATTACCATCGATAGCATCAACCGCAAAATGATAGCTTCGTTGGTGATATTTATATTGACCTTTGACAACAGGATATGCAATAAGCTTAAATTCTTCTAACCGAAAATCAGCAGTATCGTGAAGGTCTTTAATATGATCACCCGGGATATCATATGATCCGCTTGAACTTTCAGCGATATCGACCATCATATTTTTGATTTTTGGTATGCTGCTTTTAAGCTCATTATACATCTGCTCGCCGTTTTCTTGATCTTTATATATTTGCCATAATGATACCGCATTTTCTTCTTTGCGAGCAGCGTTTGAACTAATATGATTTCTAAAAATACCATCTTCTTTTGAAAACCTGTTCGCATCAATAACGAAATGATCAACATAGTAATCGCTGACCGTTCCGCTTGACGGGCGCCAATCTGTAACAATTCGGGTTTTGGTTTCAGGTTCTTTATAAGTTCTAACATCACCGTTGACCACTTCGGTTTTTTCAACGTATTCTGTATATTTTTCTTCTCTGTCAAAGCCGCTCGAGGCAGTCCAATGATAAGTTATCGAACCGCCGAATACTGCAACAAGGGTGAATGCGCTCTGCGACTCATCAAAATTTAAATTTTCAAATATATCATCAGCTACATAATCAGCATCCCGCAGATGTTCTAATATGTAATACTGCGATTCCTCTATCCCTTTTTCCGGAGAAAGTGCAAACAGTTCATTGTTCCTCTCCTGTAAGTTGTCTGCATATTCTTTAAACAGATTCGTAGCTTCCTTGACAGTTTCCGTGACGGTTTCAACTTTTTTTACGACATCTTCAACCTCTTTCATCATCTGTTTGGCTTCTTCGACAGAATATTTGACACCGCAAGTTTGACAGACAAAAACACCGTCTTGCTTTATCAATTCAGTGCTACCGCACATTTCGCAAGTTAATTGCTTCATTTCTGTTCCTCCAAATCATTTCAATATTTTTGCTTTTTTATTTCGTTCTATTAAAAGTAAATCAAGTTCCGCAATAATTTCCGACTTATTATCAGTTGTTTTGAGTGCCGTCACTTTTTCGTAGATTTTCCCCTCCAAATCTGCAAGCACTTCGCTACTCATTGGATCGCTGTACCTGATTTTCTCCGCAAGGCTTGTAAGCGATGCTTTTGTTTCAAGATTTTGCTCCTGTTCTGCCAGCATTTCAACATCTGCTTGCAGTTCTCGAATATAGAATACTTTTCGATTTACCTTTTCTTCTACACGCTTGATTTCATCTCTTGCAGCATCGGCACTGATTAGGCAGATTGCAGAAATTCCTAAAATTAAAGCACACGCTATGACCACTATCCAAGACGGAATTAGTGGAAATATCATAACTACTGCAAATGCGATTAGTTGTAAAGTAAAATAAACAACACTGACATAGATAATCGGAATACCGAGGAATTTGCTTTTTAATGTTTCGGATGCTTTGAAAGCTAAATTCCAAATTCCTATCTGCAAAGCAAAGGCAATGACCGTAAACGCATAGGCAATCCAAAATGCCGTTGTTTTATCAGTGGGCGCAGCAAAGGCTATGACATTAAAAAGAATAAAAGCGATAACCAAAATAATAGCATAAGCTCTTTTTGCGCTTTTCTTCATCTTTTACCCCTCCCTTTTTGTTCCGCACTTGGGGCAGAATTTACCCGGTCGCTCAAAAACATATCCGCATTTTGCACATTTACTGTTATCCTTTGGAATAGGCGTTCCACATTCATCACAGAACACTGTACCGGGAGTTAATGCCACACCGCAATTTTCGCAAAATGTAGTTGCTGATTCTGCGGCTTGTGAAGTTGTTGCTGTTGGCTGCTCCATCATGCCTGCAAAGGCGTTATTTACAGCGCCGCCAACCATATTTCCGACCGTACCGCCAATGCCACTTATCATTCCAAGTCCAATGCCCATATTGGAAAACGCACCGACCGCTTCGTTACCCGCCGCTGTCTGCGCTACATCAAAGCCACGCTCCTGCTGGTAGGTGTATCCCTCTTGCGCACGCTTCGTTGCATGTGCTTTTGAATCAATAACGGTTTTCTGCGCTTCGGTTTGCGCGTTGATTACTTCTGTCTGCTGACGGAGTTTTGCTTCGACTATATCTGCATACTGACGGAAATGCAGTTCCTTAAATTTTTCATATTGAGGATTGCCGTCAGGTTTTACTATCGTAGTTACAAAGAAACGGTTTAAGGAAACACCGTATTCTTCAAAATCTCCATACAAACGATTTTGAAGAGATTTAGAGAACACTTCCAGGTTTTCGTCAATTTCAAATATATTGATAGCACTTGCTTTCATTTCCCGAGCAAGATAGGTTTTAACTCTTGTCATAAGAAATGCACGGAAGAAAGCAGTAAGCTGATACCTATCGAGAACGCGTTCTGTGCCTACAAGTTTTATAAGCAGTTTTCGAGAGTCATTAACGCTCAGCACCATTTCGCCGGATGCCCCGATAGACAATGGAAATTTATATGTAGGCTCTATGTACTGTACCTTGCTGTCTGTACCCCATTTAATTGCCATTTGCTCGGTTTTATTTATAAAATAGACTTCGCAATGGAAAGGTGTTTCACCGCCTGTTGGAATGTTAGCAAATTTTCTAAGAAGCGGGATATTCTGCGTCTCCAACGTGTATCTTCCCGCACCGAACAAGTCGAGTGCTTGACCGTTCATAAAGAAGATTGCTTCCTGACTTTCGTGTACAATTAACTGCGTTGTCGTATTAAAATCTTCACAGGGATGCTTCCATATGAATGTGCTGTTGTCGCCTTCATACTTAATAATTTGAGCAATTTGGGGCATTTAACTACCTCCTCTTTTTCAAATAGGACATAATCCGTATTATGTTGCAGTCTAAATTTCAAAAAGATCTTATATTTACGGTATGAGGACTAAAATTTTAAAAACAGACATAATAATCCAAGCCTTTTCAAATTTAGCTTTGAGAAGGCTCATTTGTGTTGTTTTAACTTCGACAATTTCTGCAAAATCATACTTTTTCCTCTGAAAATCTTGCCAAATACGCCGACTTACGATATAATTATTTATGTATTAGTAGGTCTATTCGACTAATCGGCTATAGGTTTACAACATAATACGGATTATGTCATTACCGCCGATTTTCGCGGCGCTTTTTATAAGGTCGCCATCATTCAGCACAACTATATCACCAACCGCATATTTTCCATACGCTGGCGGTGCTCTGTACCTGTGGAAATGATGTATATTCTTGTGGTATTTATACTACTGTGGCCGAGGATATCGGCAAGCTTGGCAATGTCTTTTTCGATTCCGTAAAATGTACGAGCAAAAAGATGGCGGAGATTATGCGGAAAGACTTTTTTGGGGTTAACGCCTGCACTTTCGCATAGATTTTTCATCTCCCGCCAGATATTGGCTCTGTTCATTGGCTTGCCTGTTCTTGTAATAAAAATAGAACCCGACTTTATTCCTTGCTCCCTTACATAGCGGAGCAATTTTTTTCGCAATTCTTTTACAATAAACACGGAGCGTGTTTTGCCTTTAAGCGAAACAAGCGCCTCACCCGTTTTTATTGCTTCAACTGTAATAAACTGCAATTCGCTTACCCGAATTCCTGTTCCGCAAATCGTTTGCAAAATCAGATTCAATCGTTCATTACCTTTCTGCTTTGCCGTATTTACAAGCCGCATATATTCCGCTTTTGTCAGTTCCTTTTCTTCAGGGCAATAAACTTGCCGTTGTAGCTTAATAGATTTAACCCTGCAATCAGACCAACATAAAAATGCAAACAGGCTGTTCAAACTTGCCAACATTGAATTAATACTACGCACCGCGTAATGCTCATTTATCAGCTTGTTTTTGTAGGCAATCACCGCTTCTTTTGTGATTTCATTCTCGCCTGCAAACATCATAAACGCCTGGACATCATGCAAATATTTTTGTATGGTATTCTCGCTCTTCTCTTCCTTGTGTAAATATTTTTCAAAATCCTCTACCGCTTTGTTGCTTAAAATTTGTCCTTTCATACGCTTTACCTCCGAGTATATTGTACTCGAAAAGTATGATTTAAGAATTTGTCTTTTCCTTCGACTGCATCAAAGGTTGCGGTATGTTACCTTAGAAAAAGCTCTTTTACAAGTCATTTTGAAAATTTAATAGTATTCCCGATAGAGCTGATAAATATTCAGACTCCTTGACAAAAATCTAAAAAGAAGTTAAAATAAAATTAACAAGTAAATATTAAGTGCCACATTTTTTCATTTTAGAGTTTTAAGACTCGTACATACATAGGCACAGGACAGAATTGGAGTGAGCAAAGCGTTCACTCTGTTTGTGTTACTGTGACTCGTGTATGTGCGGGTCTTTTTATGTTGTTTTCAAAAGAACACTGCTCCCGCAGTTGTATCTAGGCATACATAAATCTTTGAAAGGAGTTGGAATTCAGATGATTATATTGAGTTTAAAATTAAAATTGATGAAAGGAGAATTGAATGCCACACAAGAATTTCTTTATGGTCGCAAACAAAATATTTGAGTTGGGATTAAAGCCGAGAGATTTTATTGTTTACTGTTGTCTACTTCGGCACAGCAATGAAAAGATGAAAAGCTTTCCGTCAAGGAAATTGATTGCAATAGAATGTTGTATGGATAAGAAAACCGTTGACTCTGCAATCCAAAATCTTTCTGCTCTCGGTCTTGTAAAAAAGATTTGCAGACATCGTGAGAACGGAACATGGACCAGCAATCTTTACTATGTTACCAACCTTTTAGAATAGCGTAAATCTTCCGCCCGGATAGTGTAACAAGTTCTTATCAATAACAAAACCCATAGAACAAGACCCACTTAAACTTATTACAACAGAAAGAAAAGATATTGTAACTGCACTTTAATTTCAAGTCGCTTTTGAAAAGCGAATAAATTCTTTCTTTTTCTGCTGTAACAAAAAGAATCAACAGCTATGTGTTACGCTCACAAACCGTGGAAACAACGGACGAAGGCTTGTGAACATTTCTATTTTTCCAACCGTGATGAAAGTGCCGTAAGTGACGTAAAGATATTGGTCGGTAAATCCTGCGTTCCTGCCGTCACTTGCGCCCCTGTGAGCGAGCGTGTGGCTCTTTCAGCAAAGCTTGCGGAAAGTACCCGACAAAAAAGGAAAAGCCCAAATCAGGCGAATTTGGGGCGAGTTTTAAAAAAGTAAATACGATATGGTTTTGGATGGATTTTCGGACTTTTCGTTGGGTCGAAAAGAAAGCAGGATAAAGAGTCGGGGTCGTAACCGCCCCTCGACTCGGTTCACAGCGGACGGCAACGCCGACCGCACAAGGGATTTCAGCGATTTTAGAATGAACGCAAAAAGGGGTCGCATATCACGGGTAGGGGTTAGTTTGTGTAACTGAAACCGCCGAAAGTGCTGTAAATCGAGGAAAATCATAGGTGACAAGCTCGGAGTCGCGACACGAAAGGAGTACAAAATGCCAAATAACAACAAAATCAAGTTTCCGCTTTGGATACACCCAAAAGCAATGGAAACAGTTAAACAAATGTACAAAAATGATAACTGCCGAAGTCAATCTGAATTTATTGAGAAAGCCGTAAACGCATATGTTGGATATTTACAGGCAAAAGACAGCTCCGGAATGCTACCGAACTATATGATTTCTACGCTCAAAGCCATTGTGGCTGACAGCGATAACAAGCAAGACCGAATCCTGTTCAAGCTGGCAGTTGAGATGGCAATGATGATGAATATCCTTGCGGCTCAATGTGAGATTGCAGAAGAGGATTTAGAACTACTACGGTACAACTGCACTCAAGAGGTCAAGAAAATCAACGGTATGCTGAAATTTGAAGACGCCTATCATTGGCAAAATGATTGAGGAAAGGAAAAATTTTATGACAATAGAAAATATTTTAATTCTCGAAGATAAATTTCCGTTAACAGAACGAGCGTTTCAAATTCACGGACACAAAGAACGTGGCGTTAACTATTGTGTAATCAGCCGTTACAAAAACAACGGACTTATACATTCAAAAATTGAGCATATGGTAACGGACGATTTCAATTCGTTGGATTTAGCTAAAAAATCCAACGAGAATTTGTTGCCCAAAAAGCTGGATATTAAAAACTCGTTGTAGTATCTTGTGTGCTGAAAGGATGTGAATTTATGATTGAAAAAGAAAACGAGTACCGTGCCGCACTCTACTGCCGCCTATCTTCCGATGACGCTTATCTCGGCGAGAGCGGAAGCATTCAAACGCAGAGAACACTGCTAACCCAATACTGCAAAGAGAATAATATTCCTGTCTATGATGTGTACGTCGACGACGGTTTCAGCGGTACAAATTTTGAAAGACCGAATTTCAAAAGAATGCTTGCCGATTTAGAAAATCACAAAGCAAATCTTGTAATTGTCAAAGACCTATCTCGTTTTGGCAGAGAGTATGCACAAATGGGAATGTATATCGAAAATGATTTCGAGGATTGGAATATCAGGTTCATTGCTATCGGAGAAAACATTGATACGCTGAATGGGACGGACGGTATACTAATGCCGATGACAAACGTTATTAACAGTCAGTATGCTAAGGAATGTTCTCGTAAGACAAAACAGGCACACAGAGCATTAGCTAAAGAGGGAAAGTTTATCGGTAGCCGTGCTCCGTTCGGATATATGAAAGACCCCAACGACCGACATCACTTAATTGTAGATACCGAAGCCGCTGAGATTGTAAAAAGCATTTTTAAGATGTTCTGTGACGGCATTGGATATGTACGAATGACGAAAATTCTTCGAGAAAAGAAAATATTGAATCCACAAGCGTATTTTAATAAAAATAATCCCGAGTACTACAAGAGCGATTACTGGCGGCAGGATTTCGATTGGCACGCAACATCAATCAGAGCCATTCTTGACAATCCTGTGTATCTCGGTCAGACAACTTTCGGCAGAACAAAAGTAAAAGGCAGAACTAAAAAGAAAAAAGTTGCTGTTGACGAGAGCGAATGGATAGTAGTTGAGAATACTCACGAACCGATTGTTGACAGAGAAACCTGGAATTTAGTTCATGATATTATGAAAAATCGCAGGCGGGAAACGAAGCGTGGCGAGGTGCAGATGTTTGCAGGCTTAGTGAAATGCTCCGACTGTGGTTCTTCGCTGAATGTTTCATATAACTCCAAAAAGCAAAAATTCACAGGCTTCTCCTGCTGGGTGTATAAAAATTACGGCAAAGAGCGTTGCACCTCACACGCAATCGGCTATCAAACACTTTACAACATCGTGCTTAAGGATATCCGCAGACAGGCAGAATGTGTTGCCGACTCAAAAGGAAAGTATATAGAACTGCTTGAAAACCGTATGGATGAAAAAGCAGAGTTAGATATCAAAAAAGCAAAAAGCGAACTCAAGAAAGTTGAAAAACGCTTGGTACAGCTTGATAAAATCCTCAACAAACTATATGAGGACAGGGCACTTGAAAAGATATCTGAAGAGCGGTATTTAACAATGAACAGCACTTATGAAAGCGAGTATAACGATTTAAAATCAAAGCAATCCGAATTGAAAAACCAAATTACTCAAACCGAAACAGCAGAATACAACGCAAAAATCTTTACCGACCTTATTGAAAAATATATCAACATCACGGAACTAAACGCCCGTATCCTTAACGAGCTGATTGAAAAAATTGTAGTCCACGAAAAAGAAATCATCAACGGTGAAAAATATCAAACTGTGGAGATATATTATAAATTTGTGGGGTTGATGGGTTGATTTAATAACACGACAAATCAATTATCTTTTATAGCGAACTGCCTACTTAAAAGTTAAACAAGCAGGCAGTTTACTATTGACTTTCTGTATAAAAATCGCATATAATATAGTAAAGTACCCTATCGAATAATAAATATGAGGCAATTAAACAGAGGTGGAGAAATGCTTCGTGAAAATGATATAAAAAATGTGAAAGACTTGTTCAATCAACATCACTATGTAATGACGACTGCTGAGCTTCTTGAAGCTAAGCTATATTATGCAGATATTAAACAGCTTTTAGATGAGGGTTTTATTGAAAGAATAAGACGGGGTTATTATCATTGGGTTGAAAACTGCGACGCCGGAGAAATAGTTATCATCAATAGTTTGTTCCCCGATGCGGTTCTTTGTATGGAAACTGCTCTGTTCTATTATGAATACACCGATAGAAACCCTGCCGAATGGAGTTTCGCCATAGACAGGAATGTTTCAAAATTTCGAACTAATATTGAGTATCCTTTCATTAAAGCATACCGAGTTAAGTCCGATTTGGTTACGCTTGGTGAAACAACGGGTGAAATTGATTTTACAAAAGTGCGAATTTATGACCGTGACCGTACAATTTGTGATGTTCTGAAAAATATGAGCAAAATGGATAGAGAAATTTTCAATAAAGCAATACAAGGGTATGTGAATGACCCGAAAAAGAATATCCCAAATCTTATGATTTATGCAAAAAAATTACGTGTGCAGAAAAAGGTTAAAGAATTAATTGGAGTGTGGTTGTAATGGCTGATGTTGCGGCATCTGTTTTGGCGAAACTGAAAAACAAAGCAAAAGCTTCCGGCATCAGCTATCAGCAATGCTTACAGCTTTTTGTGCAGGAAGAATTTTTGAGAAAGCTATCAAAATCCGGATGTGCGGATACACTGGTACTCAAAGGCGGATTGTTCATTTATACTCTTACTAATTTTGAAAGCCGAGCCACCATTGATGTGGATTTCTTACTTCGTGGATATTCTAACTCGATAGATGATGTAAAAGCTTTAATTAGTAAAATCATTGATACGCCAACAGGTAATGATTATATTAAAATGACGGCAAAAGGCTTTGAGGAAATTTCTCCGCAAAGAAAATATCACGGTATCAGTACACAGATTATTGCTCAAATTAAAAATATGCGTATACCGTTTAATGTTGACATAGGCGTTGGTGATGTTATAATTCCCCACGCTGAAGAACGTGCAATCAACACGCAGCTTCCGGACTTTGAAGCACCTGTAATCAAAACTTATTCCCTTGAAAGCACCATTGCCGAGAAGTTTGATGCTATACTGCAACGTTTTGAGCTGACAGGCAGAATGAAAGATTTTTATGACATCTATTATCTTTCAAGAACATTCAATTTTGAGGGTGCAAAATTGCAGACAGCTATATTTGAAACCTTGCAACAGCGCGGTACGCCTTATGGCAGAGATAGTTTCAAGCGTGTAGTTGCTCTTGCCGAAGATGAAGATATGCAGAAACGGTGGAAATTCTTTTTGAAAAATATAAAAGATGATACGCTTGAGTTCCCAGTCGCCATCGCAGGAATCCGGACTTTCCTTGAGCCTGTATTTGATGCGATAGTGAATGAGGACGAGTGGCAAAAACAATGGAATAGCAGTAATTTACTATGGATTGTGTAATAAATATTGATTAGAAAGGGTGAGCACTATGGGTGGAAAAGAAGGATCACGTGGCTACTTGTATCAAGCATTTGCATCTGTTCTTGAAGCAATGTGTCAAAAGAATTGGGATAAAATTTATATAGAATTTGATTCTGATGATGATAAAGTTGATATTGCATTGGAAGAAAATAATAGAATTTTCAAAAGCGTTCAAGTAAAATCGACAATCAATACTTTTAGTAAGAACTTGCTAAAAAAATGGTTGCAAGACCTGATTAACGATGATGTAGGTTCAACTGAATTTGAGTTGTTTTTAATAGGGCAATGTGATAATGATGCTGTTACATTTATTAATTCGATAGATAAATTCCAACGTAATAAATTGGACGATAAAGCACGAGCATCATTGAAAGGATTTGATACCAGCGTTATACAAGGCAGAAAAATAAATTTTACATGTGTTCCTTTTGATGTTGGCACATTAGAAAAAATAGTTAGAGATTCTTTGTTCCGATATATTTCGTATAGCAATCAAATGTTGACTTTTGACCAAATTAGCTTCATTGCTTCGGCTACTGTGAATGACCAAATGATTTCTTCAACACACGGTAAGGGTATTGATAGAAAGACATTTGATGAAGAATTGGAAAAACGCATTCTTCTTATCGCTGATAAATATTCTCCTAAAAGAATATCTATTGGCATTAAAAGTTTTACTCGTGGAGCAGTACATCTAGAAGATGAAACAATGTGCTTATCCCTGTTAGATAAGTTTGATGGTCGTAATTTAAAAAATGGATATGATTGGAACAATGATATTTATCCCAAACTGAGAGATTTTTTGATTGCAAATACCAACAACAAGCACGCTTATCAAGTATTTTTAGATACACATGCATCTTTAGCTTTTGCTGCAGGACAGGTTCTCGATAGCAAATCTGGTATCAATGTATTTCCAATACAAAAGTCAGCAACAAATGGCACTGAATTATGGCTGTCTCTTATACACATCTCCGAGCCCACGAGACCGAGGCTGAT
>ENA-OYZM01000385-OYZM01000385.1-human-gut-metagenome-genome-assembly--contig:-NODE-385-length-14175-cov-7.608357_pt1 | contig 14175 bp, 10 predicted proteins | sample MGYA00243291_ERZ653477 | MGnify/ENA primary metagenome ERZ653477 (study PRJEB26926, sample SAMN06165024) | human gut metagenome | biome: ENVO:00009003; feature: ENVO:2100002; material: ENVO:00002003... | reverse complement strand
TCAGCCTCGGTCTCGTGGGCTCGGAGATGTGTATAAGAGACAGTAAAATACCCGTGGTGAAACAGATTAATAAGCTTCTCGGCGGTGTGTTGGGACTTGCGGAGGCGGCAATCCTTGTATTTTTTGCCGTTAATATCTTTTCGGGAGTGCTTGAGTTTTCAAATCCCGAAATGCTTAATAACCCGATGATTTCGGGTGCTGTTTTTAAATTTTTCAGCGTTGCAGTCTGAATGAAGAAACAGGAGGGAACAGTAATGGAAAAAGAAAAAGATGTGTGGAGCTTTAAAACATCCGATTTGGTTACTATACCTAATATTATAACTTATGTAAGATTTGTGCTTATAATCCCGTTCGTATATTTTTTCCTTGCGGAACAGTATATATATGCGGCAATATGTATAGGTTTGTCGGGGCTTTCCGATTGCTTTGACGGAATGGCTGCCAGAAAACTCAATCAGGTAACTCCTCTCGGAAAAATCCTTGATCCCATTGCAGACAAGGTAACGCTTTTTGCGGTCGTTATCTGTATGGTGATTTATGTGCCTATGGTTCTTCCGATTCTTGTAACACTTCTGGTCAAAGACCTTATTATGCTCCTCGGAGGTGCCGATTTAATCAAAAAAAGACTCACTCCGCCTTCTGCAAACTGGTACGGAAAGGTCGGAACAATCATTTTCTACTTTTCCGTATGTCTTATCGTATTTCTCAAGGCCTTTTTTGCCTACGAAAATATGGTGCTTGATTTGATATTGCTTTCGGTTACAGCCGCATCCATGCTATACGCTTTGTATCGTTACGGCAAAATCTATTTTGCAATGATTAAGGAGTACAACGAATCACTTAAAAAGACAGCTGACATTAAAAATAAATAAATTCCGACAAATAAATATTGAATTATTTGTTAAACAGTTGTATAATTCTTATATTACCATGACAGCAAATGTGCAATTTGGTGTCCTAAAAAGGAGTATGCTATGCTTTGTACAAGATGCGGAAAACGGCCTGCGGTTGTTTTCGTTTCAAATAATAATTCCAAAGACGCCCCAACGGCAGGTTATTGCCTTACCTGTGCAAAAGAACTTGGAATCAAGCCGGTTGAGGATCTTATCAGCAAAATGGGTATCTCGGATGAGGACCTTGAAAATGTTCAGGATCAGATGAATACCCTCATGAACAGTATGGGTGACGGCGATATGTCACAGCTTATGGAACAGCTTGGTGCGGATAACCTTGCCGAGCAGATGAGCGATTTTTCTAAAGACGGTGACGGCAGCGAAGATGATGACTTCTCTCACGGTGCACCTGCATTCCCTGCATTTTTCAACAGTATGTTCGGCGGACAGAACAACAATGCGACAAATCAGGATAATAATAAAAAGGGCAAAAAAGAGAAAAAAGAAAAGAACAGGAAGCACATCAATCTTTACTGTGAAGACCTCACACGCAAGGCGAGAGAGGGCAAAATCGACCGCATTGTCGGCAGAGACAGCGAGATTGAGCGTGTAATTCAGATTCTTTCAAGAAGAACAAAGAACAATCCTTGCCTTATCGGTGAACCCGGTGTAGGTAAAACCGCTATTGCAGAGGGGCTTGCTCTCCGCATTGCCGCAGGAAATGTTCCTCAAAGACTTAAAAACAAGGAAATTCAGCTTCTTGACCTCACATCGCTTGTTGCAGGCACTCAGTTCAGAGGTCAGTTTGAAAGCAGAATCAAAGGTCTTGTTTCCGAAATCAAGGAGAACGGCAACATAATTCTCTTTATTGATGAGGTTCACAGCCTTGTCGGCACAGGTGACAACGAGGGTACAATGAATGCCGCAAATATCCTCAAACCGGCTCTTTCAAGGGGCGAGGTTCAGGTCATCGGTGCTACAACATTCAACGAATACAGAAAATATATCGAAAAGGATTCTGCTCTTGAAAGAAGATTTCAGCCCGTAAAGGTCGGCGAGCCTACAATTGCTCAGTCAATTGATGTTATTGCAGGCGTAAAAGGCTATTATGAGGCACATCACCGTGTAATTGTTGACGATGATATCGTTCGCAAGACAGTTGTCCTTTCCGAAAGATACATAACAGACCGTTTTCTTCCCGACAAAGCAATCGACCTTCTTGATGAAAGCTGTGCCTGTGCCGCTCTCCGCAACAAAAGCATGGAGCGTCACGATAAGCTTGAGGATGAAAGACAGAAGCTTCTTATCAGAAAGGACGCTCTTACAAATGCCGATGAGGTAAACTATGAACAGCTTGCCGAGGTCAACACAAGCCTTGCAAGAATTGACAGCGACCTTAAAGAAATTGATCCCGAAACTCTCGTTTCAAAGGTTACAGAGGAGGATATCGCCAAGGTAATCGAACTCTGGACAGGCATCCCCGCATCAAGAATCAAGGAAAATGAGCTTTCAAAGCTTGCCGACCTTGAGAACGAGCTTAAAAAGAAAATTATCGGTCAAGACGAGGCTGTAAAGGCTCTTGCATCTGCAATCAGAAGAAGCAGAGTTCAGATTTCACCTCGCCGCAGACCTGCATCGTTCATCTTTGTAGGTCCTACAGGTGTCGGTAAAACAGAGCTTGTAAAGGTTCTCAGCAAGGAACTTTTCGATACTCCCGAAACTCTTATCAGACTTGATATGAGTGAATTTATGGAGAAACATTCTGTTTCTAAAATTATCGGTTCACCGCCCGGATATGTTGGTTATGATGAGGCAGGACAGGTAACGGAGAAAGTTCGCCGCAGACCTTATTCGGTTCTCCTCTTTGATGAAATCGAAAAGGCTCATCCCGATGTTCTCAATATTTTGCTCCAAATTCTTGACGAGGGCAGAGTTACAGACGCTCACGGCAGAACAGTAAACTTTGAAAATACTGTTATCATTATGACATCAAATGCCGGTTCTGCATCAAAGGACAGCGCATTAGGCTTTGGCAAGACTGAAGAAGATGCCTCAAAAGAAAAGGTTATGAAGGCACTTTCCGAGTTCCTCCGTCCCGAATTTATCGCAAGAGTTGACGAGGTTATCGTATTCAACAGCCTTAAAAAGGACGATTTTGTAAAGATTGCAGACCTTATGCTCTCTGAGTATGTTCCGACTCTTGAGGAAAAGCACATCAAATTCACATTTGACGAAAAGGTTTGTCAGCTCCTTGCAGAAAAGTCATGCAACGGTGCAAGCGGTGCTCGTGACCTCAGAAACACAATTCGCAGAGAGGTTGAGGAGAAAATTGCAAACGCAATGATTGAGGCAGGTGCAGGCGGTGTTACTGCAATGCACCTTACAGCCGAAAACGGTGAGCCTGTTCTTCAGTCAATCTGATTTTTACGGTAAAAGTTAACACATAAAATTTCCGCATATCGGGCAGTCATCACGATTGCCCGATTTTTTGTTATAATATAATTCTATTAAAGAACAATCCTGCACGGCGAGCCGCCATACCCAATTCGTGTAGATAGTTTGTAATATCAAAAAACATATTGTATCATTACTTTCGAGAGTCCAAAGAACGCTCATACGGTTGGATTACACAGACAATTGCAATGTTATGCTCGGGCATAATTTGTTTTGCATTATACAAACTGTCTACACGAGAGAAAAAACACAAGAGAAAAAGACGGCTGTGTAACATAATGTACACAGCCGTCTTTTGAAAATAAAATGAAAGAAAGATTAACCTTTTACAGCACCTGAAACAACACCCTCGATGATGTATTTCTGACAGGCAAAGTAGAAAATAATAATCGGAACGATACTCAGAACGATAAGCGCCATAATAGCACTTGTGTCCGTATGACCGTAACTGCCGTTAAGATACTGAATGTGAATCGGAATAGTTTTGTAATCCATATCAAGAATAAGATAGGGGAGAAGGTAGTCGTTCCAAATCCACATTGTTTCAAGGATTGCAACCGAAATAAAAGTAGGTTTCATAATCGGAAGAACAATACCGAAGAATGTTCTCAAAGGACCTGCTCCGTCAACATCTGCGGCTTCCTCAATTTCAACAGGAATTGATTTAACAAATCCCGAGAACATAAATACCGCAAGTCCTGCTCCGAATCCGAGGTATATAATCAAAATACCCCACGGAGTTGTAAGCTTGAGACTGTCGGCTGTCTTTGAGAGGGTAAACATTACCATCTGGAAAGGAATAACCATTGAGAAAATGCAGAAATAGTAGATGATTTTGCATATACGAGAATTTGAACGCTGCAAGTACCACGCACACATTGATGTGCAGAAAAGAATAAGCACAACACCGCCGATTGTAATGAAGAAGCTCCATACAATTGACTTCCAGAATGGATAGTTGCCGTGGAACATACCTGTCATATAGCTTTGAAAGCCCTGAAAACTGTCTGCATTCGGAAATTCAAAGATTGCACGGCTGATTGCCGCATTGCTCTTGAAGGAGTTCATCAGTACAATGAAAACGGGAGCAACATAGAATACTGACACAATAGAGAAGAGAATTGTTAAAATTTTCATTCCTACGGTTTGTTTTTTCTTTACAGGCCTATCCTTAGCCTTTGCTGCAACTTTTGCCATTACTGCTGAACCTCCTTTCTTCTTGTGAAGTAAAGCTGAATAAGGGCAATGATAACAACAATTACGAAGAAGATAACGCCCTCAGCCTGACCTACGCCACGAGAATTCTGGTTTGCATAGAATGTATTGTAAATATTGAGAGCCATCATTTCTGTCTGATAAACCATTGTACCGCTTCCCTGTGATACAATACCCGGAGCACCGCCTGTGAGGGCAAGGTTCTGGTCGAACAGCTTAAATGAGTTTGTAAGTGTAAGGAATGTGCAGATTGTGATGGAAGGCATCATCATCGGCAATGTTACATTTGTAAGCAACTGTTTTTTGCCTGCGCCGTCAATTTTAGCCGCCTCATAAAGATCATGAGGTACGCTCTGGAAACCGGCAATGTAAATAATCATCATATAACCTGCCTGTTGCCAGCACATAAGAATTACAAGTCCCCAGAAACCGAAGTTTGCGTTAAGCGCAAGGTTTGTTCCGTAATACTGAAGAATACCGTTAAAAATGTACTGCCAGATGTAGCCGAGAATGATACCGCCTACAAGGTTAGGAACAAAGAAAACAGTTCTGAATACATTTGAACCCCTGATTCCGAGCGTGAGTGCATACGCCACAAAAAACGCAATGAGGTTAATGAGTATAACCGATACTATAACAAACAGTACCGTAAACCAGAATGAATGTAAAAAGCCCTCATTCTGAAAGGCCTTGACATAGTTTCCGAACCCGATGAATACTGCGTCGCTTGTTGTTCTGAATTTACAGAATGAAAGGTAAATGCCGTTAAAGAACGGATATACAAAACCTATAAGGAAAGCAGCAAGAGTAGGAAGAACAAATATAAGAAAATAAATTTTTCTTTTAGGTTTTCTAAACATAATATTTTGCCTTTCCGTTCATAAGAAAGGGGGGCGGAATGCCGCCCCCCTACCGAACCTGTTAAATTAAAACAGAAATCTTACAATCAGCCGTTAGCCTTTGCATATTCTGTTTTCCAACCCTGTACAAATGCAGTCTTAACAGCATCCCAGTCGCCTGTACCTGCTGCATACTGTGTAAGAGCTGTGCCAACACCGTTTTTCCAATCTTCACTTGGCATTGTTGTGAAGTTCCAGCTTACCGGAGTTTTGCCTGCTGCTGTGAGTTCGTTATCAATCTTAACAAATACATTGGTTGCTTCCTTAGCATTCTTGAAAGGAATTACAAATCCCATATCGTCAGCAAGAGCAGATGTACCTGTTTTGTTTGTTACACACCAGTTCAAGAATTCAAGAGTAGCTGCCTGATCGTCAGCACTTGCCTTGTTGTTTACACACCAGTAGTTCTCTGAACCTGTGCAAAGACCCTGATTAGCTTCATCGCCTACGCCGATGTAAATCGGGAGCATGCCGAGTTCGTCGTCCTTCATACCTGCCTTGGTAACTATTGAATATTCCCAGCTGCCGTTCTGGAAGAATACTGCTTCGCCTGATGTGAACTCAGTTTCAGCGTCTGTACCCTTCTTGCTTGCGAGGTCTGCAGGATCACATGTTGAATCTGTGATGTAGAGATCCCAGATGTTCTTATAGTTATCAAGGTATTTACCCTCGATAGCGTCTGTTGATTTGATGCCCTTATCCTTGTACTCAAAGTAGATAGGAAGGTTAGCAAGGTGAGTTTTGAATCTCCAGTCAGATGAAGAATCCATACCTGCTGATGTGAACGCACCCTTAACGCCGAGCTTATCCTTATTCTTCTGGATTTCATCGGCAACAGTCTTTAACTTCTCAAAGCTGTTGATGTCCTCAATTTTCTTAACCGAAGCAAAGTCAGAATCGCAATACTTCTGGAGAAGAGTCTTGTTGTAGATAATGCCGTATGTTTCAATTACATAAGCAATACCGTAAACCTTGCCGTCTTCTTCAAGCGCATAATCCTTTGAAGTAAGCTGATTATAAATTTCTGATGAGCTGAGGTCTGCACAATAGTCTTTCCAGTTAGCAAGACCTACAGGACCGTTAACCTGGAAGAGTGTAGGAGCGTTGTCCTTGTCCATCTCTGCTGTAAGTGTTGACTCATAAGTACCCTCGGCAGCTGTCTTAACAGTTACCTCAACACCTGTTTCGTCCGTGTACTTCTTAGCAAGAGCCTGCCAATCCTTGTCCTGCTCAGGCTTAAAGTTAAGATAGTAAACTTTACCGTTTTTTGCGTTGCCTGCTGCATTTTTTGAATCATCTTTTGATGAACCTGATGATGAAGAACCGCCGCAGCCTGCAAGAGCAGTAGCAGTCATCATACCTGCAACTGCAAGAGCTGCAGCTCTTTTGAGTGTTGATTTTTTCATAGCTTTCACCTTAATTAAAAATATTTATCCGCTAAACCCGGATATTGGCGAGAGAACAACATTCTGTGTTCTCTCTATTGCCACAATCATAACACACTATTTATGAAAATACAATAGATTTTTTTAAAAAATTTCTCTGTGATTAGTCAAAACGAAGGTATTGACCAAATGTAATTTCAAAATCAAACAAAAAACAACCGCATATTATCTGAGTTTTGTGACTTATTTGTCAAATAAGAAATATTAAAGTAACATTAAAGTTACAATATTGTAACCTGTCAAATATGGTCATTCTATTGAAAATGACAAGCGTTTTGTGCTAAGATTATGTCAAATTTGTTTTTTAAGAAGGTTAATTTAGCAATTATGAAAAATTTCAATCAATCATCACTTGCACGATTTTTCACCCGATTTCCTAAGCTGTTATTTGCGGGATTGATGTACTCAATTCCGTTTGCCGTATTTTCCGGAATATTCATTCTCATAAGCTTTCTGTCCGGATTCAACAATGTAATATTATGGAGCTTGGGTATAATTCCCGCAATGCCGTTCTATTCCGGACTTGTAATGGTAATCCGCAAAATTTCGGTTGAAAAAGAGGATGTAAATGTTTTCAAAACTTTTGTACAGGCATTTCGTGAAAATCTGAAAAAATCAATCTTCAACGGATTTGTCGCTTACCTCATAGTAGCATGTTCATTTTTTGCAATTCTCTATTACGGAACACTTGCTCAGACAGATATAGTCTACGGCTCTGTCTTTACCATATATATAGTATTCTCAATTGCAATGCTGATTATGTTGTTCTATGTACCCCTGCTAACAATTACCTATGACCTCAGACTCCGTGACATTTATAAAAATTCACTCCTGTTGATTTTCGGTAAAATTCTCAGAAATATTGTAGCACTTGTGCTTGTCGTAATAGTTTCATTCGCAGTATTCCTCGCAGTAATCTATGCAAAAGGCGCAATGCTTGTTGTTGCAGTTGCTCTCTCGGTAATTTTCTACCCGATGATTGCAACCTATATAATAGTATCCGTAATCGCAAAAGGCGTGCAGGAGTCTGTCGGCTACTTCACAGGTGATAATGTGCAGTATGTCCTTACGGAAGAAGAAGTTCAGCGTGAAACCGAAGCAGTCGAAAACGCAAACTCCGATGATGACTACATCTTCGTCAACGGCAGAATGATTAAAAATCCGGCTAAAACGAATACGAAAGAGTAATTTTTAAAGCACTTTGCAGAATGCAGGGTGCTTTTAGTTTTATATGCATAATGTGTTAGGTATATATGTGTGATTGATGTGATTGCTGCTTTTTGACTGACATTTGACTAATATTTAAGCAATATTATGCGATATTTCGCAATATTTTACTGTAAAAATGAACAAATAAAAACCGCACCAAAGAGCCTGAAAACGGCTTTCTGATGCGGTTTTTGTTATGGAGCTGAAGAAGGGACTTGAACCCTCGACCTACTGATTACGAATCAGTTGCGCTACCAACTGCGCTACTCCAGCATTTAATTTTTCGGTTGTTCGGCTGTAATAAAGCAAAAAATACAGAACGCAGAAATTGCATAAAAACATACACACTAACTTCCGCTACATGATTATACATCAAAAATTTAAAGATTTCAATACCAAATTTGAAAAAGAGGTTTACAAAAACCGGAAGAGAGGCATAAAAGTTTTACGAATCAATAATAATAGATGCAGATATAATTCATCAAAAAACTATTTATGAATACAAAATAATGCACAAAAATCATGCTGATTTTTGTTTAGTGAAGTGTTATCACATTTGTGGAATATTTTATTTAAAAGTATTATAATTGAATCGCAGTGTGCAAAGCGGAAATACTTTTATGTGATAGGATGTGCAGAAGATGCCCAAAAGAAAGTGCAGTAATATCGACGCTTCGGTAGGACTCAGAATGCGTTATTACAGAATTCAGTGCGGACTTACCCAACAGCAGGTTGCGGACGCATTAAAGATAAACAGAACAACTTATACAAAATATGAAACGGGAGTATCCGAACCAAGCCACGAGCTTCTCGGAAAAATCGTTAAAATGTTCGGTATCGATTATAACGCAATTCTTGACAACAGAGATTATTTTGAAAGAAGAGTTGCCGACGGTGACATGACGCTCAATGTACTGACTCTTTCCGAAAGAGCAATTATTGCAAGATATCGCTCAATGTCTAAAGAAGATCAGAAGAAAATTTGTGAATATATAGATATGCTCTACAATGAAAAAGCAAAGAAGATTTTGTAAAAAACACTTTACTTTTGACTTTGATTGTGATAATATAAAACAGATGACCGTGTCTCGGAACAGGGAGTATGCCGTTTGTCGGATTTTCACAGCCCTGCCCTGAGATGTTGGCGACTATTTTTGAAAGGTGGAATTTTTAATGCTTAAAGAAGAAAAGCAGGCTATCATGGCTGAGTACGCAACTCACGAAGGCGACACAGGTTCTCCGGAGGTTCAGATTGCTCTTCTTACAAAGAGAATCAATGACCTTACCGAGCACCTCAAGGTTCACAAGAAGGATCACCACAGCAGAAGAGGTCTTCTCAAGATGGTTGGTCAGAGAAGAAGCCTTCTCGCTTACCTCACAAAGGTAGACATTGAGAGATATCGTTCTATCATTGCAAGACTCGGTATCCGTAAGTAATTTTTTAAGTACACAAGGGCAAGCGAAAGCTTGCCCTAAATTCGATTTTCTGCGGGATTTTTATTTGCTGTTTTTTAGCGGTAAAACGATTAAATAACATATGCTTTTGTGTGTTTGTCAGTTTTGTTTAATGGTTTTATTGCTAAATCGGCGTAAAATCCCGTTTGAATAAATTTGAACTTTATTTAAAATGTGAAACTTATGTTTCGGAAAGGATTTTACTAAAATGAATCGACTTATGACATTCGACAAATACAGAGTATTTGAAACAGAATTTGCCGGCAGACCTTTAAAGGTTGAAACAGGCAAGATGACACAGCTTGCAAACGGTGCGTGTCTTGTTCACTACGGCGACACAACAGTTCATGTTGCTGTTACAGCATCAGAAAAGCCAAGAGAGGGCGTTGATTTCTTCCCGCTTTCGGTTGACTACGAAGAAAAGATGTACGCAGTAGGCAAAATCCCCGGTTCTTACCTCAAGAGAGAGGGCAGACCTTCGGAAAAGGCTATCCTCACAAGCCGTGTAATCGACCGTCCTATCCGTCCTCTTTTTGACAAGAGCATGAGAAATGATGTTTCAATCGTTTGTACGGTAATGAGCGTTGATCCCGACTGTCAGCCTGAAATTGTTGCCATGATCGGTGCTTCAATCGCAATTTCAATTTCTGATGTTCCGTGGAACGGACCTATCTCGGGTTGTTCTGTAGGTATGATTGACGGTGAGTACATCATTAACCCGACAGAGGAGCAGAGAAAGGTTTCTCAGATGGCAACAACAGTTGCTTCAACAAGCACAAGAATTGCTATGATCGAGGCAGGTGCAAACTGCGTATCTGATGACGATATGTACAACGCTATTATGGCAGGTCACGAGGCTAACCAGAAGATTATCAGCTTTATTGAGGAAATCAAGGCTGAAATCGGCAAGCCTAAGTTTGAGTTTGCAAGTCTTGAACCCGACCATGATATGTTTGAGGCAATCAAGGCATTTGCAGAAGAAGATGTTAAGGTTGCTCTTGATACAGATGATAAGAGAATTCGTGACGAAAGACTCAAGCCTATCTATGAGGCAGTTCACGCAAAATTTGACGAGATTTATCCCGAAAGCGAAGCCCTCATTGACGAGTGCCTTTATAAGACACAGAAGTTCATTGTTCGCCGTTGGTTACTCGATGAGCAGAAGCGTGTTGACGGCAGAGGAATGGACGATATCCGTCCTCTCGCATCAGAGGTTGGCGTAATTCCGAGAGTTCACGGTTCGGGTATGTTCACAAGAGGACAGACTCAGGTTCTCACAATCGCAACACTCGGTCCTGTTTCCGACAAACAGCTTCTTGACGGCATTGACGGTGAAACAGAAAAGAGATATATCCACCACTACAACTTCCCAAGCTACTCAGTCGGCGAAACAAAACCAAGCCGTGGTCCGGGCAGAAGAGAAATCGGTCACGGTGCTCTTGCAGAAAGAGCACTCGTTCCTGTAATTCCTTCGGTAGAAGAATTCCCGTATGCACTTCGCCTTGTTTCGGAAGTTCTTTCTTCAAACGGTTCAACTTCACAGGGTTCAATCTGCGGTTCAACTCTTGCTCTTATGGATGCAGGTGTTCCGATTAAGGCTCCTGTTGCAGGTATCTCATGCGGTCTTATCACAGAGGGCGACCGTTGGATGACAATGGTTGATATTCAGGGTCTTGAGGACTTCTTCGGTGATATGGACTTTAAGGTAGCAGGTACACATGACGGTATCACAGCTATTCAGATGGACCTCAAAATCAGCGGTCTTACTCCCGAAATGATCAAAGAGGCTCTTGCCAAGACTCACAAGGCTCGTAACTACATTCTTGATGAAGTAATGCTCAAGGCTATTGCAGAGCCGAGAGAAGAGCTTTCAAAGTACGCTCCCAAGATGTTCACAACAACAATTCCTGCTGACAAAATCAGCGAGGTTATCGGTAAGAGCGGTAAGGTTATCAAGGAAATTCAGGCTGAATGCGAAGTTAAGGTTGACATTGAGGAAGACGGCGAACTCGGACAGGTATTTGTTTCGGGTATTGATTCCGACAAGTGTAAGCGTGCAATCGAAATCATCAACACAATCGCTGTTGATCCTGAGCCGGGTGCAATGTACCTCGGTAAGGTTACCCGTATTATGGACTTCGGTGCTTTCGTTGAAATCGCTCCGGGTAAGGAAGGTCTTGTTCATATTTCTCAGCTTGATGTTAAGCGTACAGAGAATGTAACAGATGTTGTTAATGTAGGCGACATTATCCGTGTTAAGGTAATGGAAATTGACGATAAGGGCAGACTCAATCTCTCTCGCCGTCAGGTTCTTATTGATGTTGACGGTCTTGTTCCCGAAAACGACATTGACGCAGAAAGAGCAGCTCGTCCACGCAGACCTCACAATGACCGCAGAGGCGGCTTTAACAGAAACAACAGAAAGTAATTTTTGCAGTCTGAAATCTAATATTTTTTAATATTTATACAATCAGTCCCTTTCAATTTGCAAATGCATTGAAAGGGACTGTTTTGTTAATTGAAAATTGAAAGTGGAAAATTATGCTTTGGTGGGTAAATGTCATACACTCAAAATATTAAAAACTAAAATAAAAAGCGGTGGTCAATGCCACCGCTAAATTAATGCAATTATTTAGTTTGCATATCTTGAAAGATTATCCCAATCAATATCGTCTTCGGAAACAAAGTCACCGTTTTCCGCTTCTGTAATATCTTTATACTCCTGTTCGGTAACTTTTGTGTAGTCAGGATCCCAAGCAAGTACGAGTTTCTTAATCAATTCGTAGGCAAGTTCCTTGTCACTGTCGGGAAGCATATCAATCATTTTAGCAATTTCAGCTGTTTTCGTACTCATATACGGCAACTCCTTTCATTTATAAATATCTCCACGAGAACCTATATCCATAATATATATTATTTCATAAGTACCGTCAAGTAACCTTTTAAAAATAATACGGTATTTACCGATTCTTAATCGTTGTCTGCCGTCATCAAATCCCTGCATTAATTTTATATCACCTTTAGGAGGATTAATTTTTAACCCCTCAATTCCAATTCTGATACGATTAACTGTTGCTTTATCGGATTTTGCAAGGAACTTGAGTGCAGCTTTTGAATATTTTACTTCCATAATAACAACCCGTTTGTATTTTTCTTTAACAATATTATATCATCGCTTTTCTTTTAAATCAATAGCAAAATAATTTCATATACAATCAGACACATGAACAAAATTTGCATAGTGTTTAAATTATCCTAATCATCTTGATTTCAACTTGATAACATAGTATAATTGACTTAACAAAAATTTCCGATAAATACGGACACAGATTTATAAAGGAGAGAATACAATGCAGGTTAAAATTTCCGATTCTATAAAATATATTGGCGTTGATGACAAGACAATCGACCTTTTTGAAAGTCAGTATCTTGTTCCCAACGGAATTTCTTACAACTCATATCTTATTGTTGACGAAAAGGTTGCAATTATGGATACGGTTGACAAGAGAAAAACTGACGAATGGCTTGAAAATCTTGACAGAGAGCTTAACGGCAGAACTCCCGATTATCTTGTAATCAGCCACCTTGAACCCGACCATGCGTCAAATATTAAGGTCGTTTCCGAGAAATATCCGTCAATGAAGCTTGTTGGTAATGCAAAGACTTTTTCAATGCTCCCACAGTTTTTTCCGGATTTTGATTTTGCCGATAAAACCGTTACAGTCAAAGAGGGTGACGAACTTGAACTCGGTTCGCACAAGCTTACATTCATAATGGCTCCTATGGTTCATTGGCCTGAGGTTATGGTTTCGTATGAAAGCGCAGAAAAGGTTCTTTTCTCTGCGGACGGCTTCGGCACATTCGGCGCACTTGACGCTCAGGAGGACGATTGGGCTTGCGAGGCAAGAAGATATTACTTCAATATCTGCGGTAAGTACGGTGTTCAGGTTCAGAATCTTCTCAAAAAAGCCGCAAAGCTTGATATTCGGAAAATCTGCCCGCTTCACGGTCCTGTACTTGACGAAAATCTCGGTTGGTACATCGGTCTTTACGATACATGGAGCAAATATGAGCCTGAAACCGACGGTGTGTTCATTGCATATTGTTCTGTTCACGGCAACACAGCCAAGGCTGCCGAAAAGCTTTGTGAAATCGTCAAATCAAAAACCGACAAAAAGGTTTCGATTGCTGACCTTTCACGCACAGACCTTGCCGAGGATATTGAGGACGCATTCCGTTTCAGCAGAATGGTTGTTATCGCACCGAGCTATGATGGCGGCGTGTTCCCGATAATGAACGATTTTCTGCACCACCTTAAAATCAAGGGCTATAAGAACAGAAAGGTTGCTATGGTTGAAAACGGCTCTTGGGCTCCTTCAGCCGCAAAGACAATGAGAACATATCTTGAAGAAATGAAAAATGTTGAAATTTGTCCTACTGTTGTGACAATCCGTTCTGCTATGAAAGAAGAAAATATTCCTCAGCTTGAACAACTTTCTGACGAAATTCTTGGATAATATCATAATAAATTGACATAAATGCAAAATAAAAGGCTATAAATATATATTCTGTCTCTTATACACATCTGACGCTGCCGACGATAAG
>ENA-OYZM01000381-OYZM01000381.1-human-gut-metagenome-genome-assembly--contig:-NODE-381-length-14242-cov-4.422429_pt1 | contig 14242 bp, 16 predicted proteins | sample MGYA00243291_ERZ653477 | MGnify/ENA primary metagenome ERZ653477 (study PRJEB26926, sample SAMN06165024) | human gut metagenome | biome: ENVO:00009003; feature: ENVO:2100002; material: ENVO:00002003... | reverse complement strand
GAGACAGATTCTGTATAGCACCGTGAATGCTGAATATCAAAGTTTTCTTCATAAACCTTCTTGTCAGCATCCGTATACCAAAATACTGGTCTGTATGTATCACAGCCTTTTGATTTGCTGTTGGAGAGACAAGGCTTGTAATTGGCAGATCGGATACCGCCCTCAGACTTTCGTATACCTGTAATTTCAAGATCGGCATCTGTTTCTTTGATAAATTTCTTTGCCGGCTGCTTTTTTGCATACTCACAGCATTTGTTTGATATACGGAAATCAGGAGGACTCTGCATAATAAACTCTTTCAGCCATTTGTTCCGGTTTATGCTGAATCGGCTCATTTGCTGTACTCCGTTTTCATCTGAATATCTGGCATTGCACCACCATTGCAGAGCCGTCTTGCACTTCGGATATTTTTTTAGAAGTACTTCAAGCGGTTCATCTTCCCATTGGAAATTGTGTTTTTGCAATCTCATCATTTGTTCTGACACATATTTTGAAAGAAAAGGAACACCGTACTGCTTACAGCAAGCCGGAATAGGTTTGCAAGCTTTGATACGCTTTATCTCAATGCCGTATTTCTGCTCCAGATATTTCAGATGTTCTTTCGTTGCCAGATATTCAAGACCTGTATCGACCCAAAAGTATGTAACCTTGTCCGAGTCATCAATGTTGTGAATAATATCAAGGACAATATCGCTGTCACTTCCTCCGCTGATACTGCAAAGAACTGTGCTGCTTCTGTTCATAACACTATTTGCTTTTGCATATCCGTCAAAAATCGCATAATTGTTTATATCAATGATTTTATGGAGCAATTCATTCTTCATAGCGGTATCTCCATTCATCATAGGATTCTTTATCAGCCATTTTTGAATGAACCGTTCTCCATTGCAGAAGCCTTTTTCTGAAATTCTTGTCTTTTGTGTCGATCAGAATGCCCGAATCTGTGAACTGTATCAGACCGGCATCTTCAAGGGCAAAAAGAATGTGCATTGTTTCATTTTGTCTGTGCAGATCAATTTCAGGCGCTTCCAGTGCGTACATGGATACATCAAGCTTATCCGACATATTTTTCATTACCAAAAAACTTGGTTTTCTGGTTCCGGATTCATACTGTGCAATACGAACATCGGCGTTGCTTTCAGTAAATCCGAGCATAATGCCGAGCTGCTTTTGTGTCAGCTCTGCTTTCCTGCGAAAATATCTGATTTTTTCTCCGCATTTCATTTCACCAGACCTCCTAATAAATGTGCAATCACATCAACAGTCCAGGCGTTTCCGATACATTTGTACCGCTGTGTCTGGCTGATTCCTGCCGTATAATTATCAGGCATTGTCTGTAAGCGTTCCGCTTCAACGGGAGTAAGTTTTCTGATGATATAATCACCGTCAGGCAGGTCTATTTTATATAAGCCTGTTTTCGCACCCTGACCGCCGCCAAGTGCAGACAGGGTAATAGATTTTCCATGTACAGAATAAATACGCTGTCCCTGTCCGCCTTTTCCGTATTGACCAATACGGATTGGCTTTGTAACAGGTTCAGCTATCATTGTCCGCTGACTTCTTTCAAGGGTATTGGTAATAATTGCTCCGGAATAGTTTGAAGTCATGCAGTAACTTTTATCCTGCCAGCCTATACCGCTTTCTAAAATATCATTAAGCAATATTCCTTTATCATCAGGCTGAGTGATATTTGGAATATTAGTCCAGTAACACCTTTTTCTCTGCTGTGCCGAAACCAGTGCAGAGTTGATCATGATTGGCTCAACACCCAAATACTTTGATATTTCACTTTTTATGTTTTGGTGAATGGAATAATTATTTTCATAGAGAAAATATCTGCATTTTGATTCTTCCAATGCTCTTACATACTGCATAAACAGTCTGAATCCTTCACCGTCTGTCGTTGTTTCTCTGTTTTTCTTTGCTACACTCCAATATGTACACGGCGAACCGCCGAGGAGAAGATCATATCCTTTGAATTGTGTATAATCTCCGTCAAATACGTTGCCATGCTGAACAATGTCGGGGAAATTGTTCTTTGAAACAGTCATGGCATATTTATCAATTTCAAAGGCATCATATTTCTCTGCGGACAGTCCGGCACGTTCAAGTGCCAGTCTGCCGCAGGAAATGCCGTCAAACAGGCTTAATACTCTCAATATCTTTCTGTCTGTCGGTTTCTCTGTATCCTTTCATGAATCCATTGCCAAGACCTTTGCGATATGCAATAAATCCGATTACTGTGCAGAATACCCCGATCACCGCACCGACACCGACAAATTCTCTCTTTCTCATTGTCTTATGTCCTCCGAAAATGTTAGTCTTTATCTTCAAGGAGTTTTGAATATTCCTCATGAAGCTTTTCATACTCATCAACAAGATCATTGTACTTGTCAATAAGTGCATTGTGTATGTCAAAAACAGGCTTTGTCACGGCTTTAATATCTTCACAAAACCCTGTCATAACAGTTTCAGCATATTCCATGCTGTCACTTGCCCCTGCTTTGTAACCGTCCGCATAGGAAGTATTTTTGATATGCTTTACTGTGAGAACAGCTGTTAATACTGTTCCGACAGCACCTGTGATTACTGCAATTTTCTTGTTCATTTTTAAAATCCTTTCTTATTCTTCGTCCTCATTTATTTCATTATCGTCACACCACTCAATATCTTCATCAGACGTATATGAATCAGATACAGCAGTTTTCTTTGGCTTTTTCATAAACTTGAAACCGACAAATCCGACAGCTGCAAGAACAACTACACCGATAACAAGATAGATCATGCTCATGTTTGATGAAGAACGTGCCGGTGCCTGAGTTTCATTTTCTGTTTGTGATTCAGCAGATTCAGCCTTGCTGTCTGAATTGTTATTTTCTGAATCTTCAGAAGAAGATGCTCTGCCGTTTGCGCTTTCAGCCGCCTGCATTGCTTCTTCCGGTGTAACGGTCTGGTTTCCGTCCTCATCTTCTTCTCCTGCGTAAAGCAATGCGTACAGGTCGTAATCATCTACCTTGTTTAAAAAGTATACGTTGTCCTGTCCGTTCTCTGCGGTGTAGTTGATAAGCACATAGAAAACGTGACCGTCCTTCGTAGTCACAGCGATAAACTGCATTTCCTCTGTGTTGTAAATGATCTGCTCCGACTTGATAAGAGTAGCATTGCCGTCTGTATCATAATAATCATCACCATAAAAATCAGGTACGGAACTATCATTTGTTTCTTCCGTTTCTTCTGTAAGAGTGATATTGCCGTCATCAGCCATACTTCCGAGCATGGACATTAAATCATTCATATCATCTTCGTATACAGGTACTTCTCCTGTCTGTTCAGAAATTACTGTTGATTCTGTTGTGTCAGCAACGGGATATGTAATGATTTCTTCTGACGAAGCTGTAATACCTGTTGCCGAAAGTGCAAAAACGGCAGCTGACATAACAGCACTAAAAAATTTTCTTTTCATCTGTATTCTCCTCGATTTCATTATTTGTTTTGTCCTTACATAAGCTGTCGAGCATGGAATCAATATCGTCAAATGATACGCTGTTATCTTCCATTTTCTTGACAAGCTTTGCATACTGAACATAATCATCAGGTGTCATATCATGACTGCTGAGTTCTGCTCTGAGATTTTCATAACTGAGAAGCTTTATCTGTGTGTCGATACGCTTTTTTTCCGCAGTATCTTCTTTGATACGCTTGTCCAGCAGTGCTGATTTTTCAATCAGCTTTTCAATTTTCTTGTCATTCACCGCCATTCTCAATCCTCCTTTCTTTAATAGAACACCAGTCTTGGATCAATAAAGTCCCAGCCGTAACCGTCTGTATCAATTTTTACTTTGATATGCACATAGTCGATACCTGTGTTGTTGTCAATATCTTCATCACAGTATTCATGACCGGTTGACGCGGCAAAATATTCGCCCTCTTTCAGCGTATCGCCTTTTTCAAGACCGCTTATGAGATTGGCATTTGAAATGTATACTTCTGTGTCCCGTTTAGTACCTCCGCTGCCGTCATACCAGTATTCCACATCGTCTTTTCGCAGGACAATGGAATGATTGTCCTCGTCAACATCAGTGATTTCACAGTCAAACGGTGCATACAGCTTTGAATTTTTTATCAGAGCAAAATCTACACCCTCATGCAGATCGTTTATACTGCAATGAGTTGTATTCCAAGCCTGCATATCATACCCGAACCCATTGACCACGGAATAATCATGAATAGAATTGCTTCCGAGAATATTCCTTAAAGTCTGATGATTGCCGTACATCTGACCACTGTCAGTTCCGATAAGGAGCTGATAATACTGCAAACGTTCTTCCTTGTGTGACATGGAATTCAGCTTGTCCTCAATGACTTTATCGAATGTCTTTTTTTGCCTTACATTATAATAAAGCCGGCAGTCCTCAACCCACTTGTATTTCTTATAATAGGAAGAAAAACCGTAGCCGTAATAACCGTCATTGGTTTCGCCCCATTCCTTGCACATATCTATCCAGTTACTGCGTTCCCATTCATCATAATAAAGGTCTTTGCCTTCCATGGCAGAGCAGTATCCTATGTATCCGGCTACATTAGAGCCATATTTCCATACAGCAACATCCGACGGTGCAACTTCAACACAAAAAACATCCTGAAAACTTCTTCCGTCCGACATTTTGAATGACCAATAGCTTCTCGGCATCCACACATCGGTATTATTGATTACATAGTGTTTGCCAAAACCATTGCTCGTTGTATACTGATATGCAGAAGTATCATACTGATAAAACGGGTTGATTTGTGCTCCGTTTGGATCTGTGACAATATATCTCTGATCCTGAAAATAATATCCGGTAGAAGCATAGCTATCGTTAAAATTCAGTATCTCACCATTGTTATAATTAAAGTAGACTCTGCTGCCTTCAGAAAATTTGCTCAGATTATTTGGAACAACAGCAAAATCTACATAACCATGACCATTGGCTATGCCTGAACCTGTTACCCAATGATATTGACCGTCATATTCATAACTGTTAAGCTGTTCCCAATGAGAAGTATTATCATAGTAATACACAAATTCATATTCAGCATCGAATATTTCTTTTATGAGCTTTTCTGTACTGTTGCTGTACTTCCAGTATTTAATATCACCGTTATCAGCAGAATCAAAATCATAATAGTAAGCACACAAAAAGCACCATAACTTATATGTATCAAAGTCATATACCGGTTCCCACGGAAACTGAGAGCTGTTTCCCCAATACCATGTATCAGGGTTGTCTTTCATGTTTTTTGTATCTGCACCAAAATTTTTCAGACCTTTTTTCCAGTCAGAAGAACTTCCCACAAGCTTGATATTTTCATTCATGTCCCAGGCAAGTTTTGTGTAATACTTTTCAGCTTCTGACAAATCATAGTCCTGTGCTGCATAAGTGCCAAGCGTAAAACCACCGCCTGCCGGGACAGAACTGAACAGAAGAATTACAAAAGCAAATATAAACAGGATAATAAGAATAAAAACAGCAACAATAAGGAAAAATTTCTTTGCTTCAGTTTCATAGACATTCTTAACAAAATTCAGAAATGATTTCAGACTTTCCTTAAATCGTTCAGCAAACGAACTCTGATGTTTCTTTTTATTCTGTTTTTTCTTTTTCTTCTGGGGCTTGTCATGCTTTTCTTTCAGCCTGTCATCTTTTTTTCTGAGCCTTGACTGACTTTTGTTTTCCTTGTCAGAAATTTTGTCCCTTTTCTTTTGCTTTCTCTGTAAACGTTCCGGCTTGCTGATTTTCTGAGCAACAGGAGCAACGATTCTTCTTTCGGCTGAATCTATGGCATGAACTAAGTCATTGTCGGAATCTTCGTTTACAGCTTTCTGCCATGCAGAAGCTTTCATTCTGTTTCCGGTGTATTTGGCAGGCTTTGTAACAAGCAGTCCCGGATTTGAATTTTTCTTTATCTTTTTTTGATTCGATAAAGAAATGCTCTTGAAATGCTTATCTGTTTTCAGCTGTTTCTTTTCAAAATTCAATTCACGTTTCGCCTGTCGGAATTTCTGCTTGCGCCTGAGCATAAAAGCTCTGTCAAGATTTGATTTGTCACTGGTTTTAAAACGTGATTTCTGCTCTTTGAATGTTGTCTTAGCTTCTTTCAGCTTCTGGGAATTTTCCTTTTTCTTCGGCTTATATTCATCTTTTCTGAAAACTTCGTTTTCAGCTTTTTTCAGCTTATACTTTGCTTTTTCAAGTTTATACTGCTTTTTCAGCTTAAAATGCTTTTTTGTACCGGTTACGGCATCAGCACCGATTTTCAGAGCAGCGAAAGTACCTCTGTGATAATCGTCAACAGCTTCACGAGTATATTTCTGCCTTGCTTTATTGACTGCTTCACGGCTTGCAATTTCAGTTGTTTTTACAGCAGCCGTTTCAGCGGCAAGACCTGTATCCACGGCAGTTTTTACTGTATCGTGAACCACAAAATTTGCCCCTTGTGCAGTCTTTTTAAGTGCTTTACCTTTAAATGTAACCGGCTGTGTACCGTTTATTCTCCTTGTAAAGGACGGGACATCACCTTTGACACGAAACTTTGAATTTGCCACTTTATGCAGAAATCCACGGTTATTGCCGTGAAATTCTTTACTGCCACGCTGTATATGCGCTTTTGTTCTGAATTTGCCTTTGCTGTTCTGCTGTCTGTCAAAACTTATCTGAAACTCTTTCCTGCGTTTGCTGACTTTTTCAAACCGTGCCTGTGCTTTCTGGAGGTTGTTTTGCCTTCGTTTAAGTTTGCCTATATTGACCGACCCCTTTCAGAAAATTCCCATTGACATTTTAGCTAAAATAAGATATACTAATAATAGCTAAATTGATGGAGGTGCTTTTTTATGATTACTGCAACTGCAACAGAAGTACAGAATAATTTTGGGCATTATCTGCAATCCGTTCAATCGGGTGACGAGATTATTATTCTCAAGAACGGAAAAGAAGTAGCAAGACTTATTTCTCATGAATCCAGCGTATCCTTTCTTACTGATTCACTTACCGGCATTTTAAAAAATGATTACGATGATAAGGCTGTTCGTGCAGAAAGGATAGAAGAACATGAAAGTATTGATTGACACAAATGTGATTCTTGATGTTCTTTGCAATCGAGCTGAATTTGTAGAGGATTCCTCAAAAATCTGGAAGTACTGTGAAGTGGATAAAATAGAAGGATATATCTCAGCACTTTCTATTCCGAATATTGTATATATTCTGAGAAAAGAACTTACTCCACAGAAAACACAGCAGATAATTCAGCAGATTATGATGATTTTTAATGTGATTGATTTAAAATCGTCTGACTTGAAAAACGCTGCTGAGATGCTTTCCGATGATTTTGAAGATTCTGTTCAGATGTGCTGTGCAAGCCGAATCAAAGCCGATTATATCGTTACAAGAAATATTCGTGATTTTAAAAACAGTAAAATTATTGCATTAAAACCGTCGGAATTGCTCGAAAGAATCTGATCATGTATCTGTATCCCGATTTAAATATTAAAAATCATGCAGGTGTGAAGATACATCTGATTAATATTTTTTCATAAGCTGTCGGCTGTATAAGTCGGCAGTTTTTTACACATTATCTGTTATTTTTGTTGTCATAAGGCGATACATTTCCGTATTCTGCGGAAAATGGTCAGTAAACGGTAAAAGCACCTTATCATAACGAATAAGACCTTCGCCCGGACCTGAATTTGTAACAAACTTCATCTGTTCGGGGGATATATGAAGCTTTCCGGCGAGAATATCCCGGTCACCGGCAGCCTGATTCAACATATACACAAAATCCGAGTTATCAAAAATATTCTCAACTTCCTGTGATGCAAGCAAATCCTTTACATTCTGTGTGATTCCTGTCGGAACACCGCCCCATTTTCGGAATCGTTTCCAGATTTCAGCTGAATATTTCGCTGTCTGTTCTTCTTTGAGAAGCAGATGAAACTCATCAATATAGTAACGGGTAATCTTTTTGAGATTCCTGTTTTCAGAAACTCTGTTCCACACTGTATCCTGAACGATAAGCATACCAACCTTTTTCAGCTGATTGCTCAGTTCCTTGATGTCAAAACAGATAATTCTGTTTGTCATATCAATGTTTGTTCTGTGGTTAAAAAGATTCTGAGAACCGTTTACAAACATTTCAAGGGAATTGAACACTCTGAGTGCGACTTCACCTTCTGATTCAAGTTCATTCTGCAAATCTGAAAGCAGCGGCATTTTCTCAATTGTCGGTTCGTTCTCGATAAACTTCTTGTAAATACGCTGTACGCATTTATCAATGACGGAACGTTCTTCCGAGGAAAGACCATATCTGCCGCCCACAATGATTTCACAAAGAGAAATCAGAAAGTCTGACTTGTTTGCGATAACTTCCATTGGATTCTCAAAGAGGTAATCGTCAATGGTAATATCCATAGGATTGATATGCTGTTCTGAATTGCTTGCAATTCGTATCAGCTGTCCGTGAAGTGCCTGAACAAGAGGAAAATATTCACCCTCCGGATCACAAATGATAATGTCATCTGTTGTTGTAAGAAAACAGTCAAGAATCTCACGTTTTACAGAAAAACTTTTGCCGGAACCCGGTGTGCCAAGGATAAGTCCGTTAGGATTTTTCAGCCTGGACCTGTTGGCTCTTATCATATTGCCCGACAGCGTGTTAACACCGTAATATGTTGCCTGACCGTCCTGAAACAGTTCTTTTGTTGTAAATGGAACAAATACTGCAATGCCGGAAGTGTGCATTTCACGGCTTACAGGGATTTTGTTATAGCAGAGTGGGAGAGTAGAAACAAGTGTCTGTTCCTGTCTGTAATCATACGGAAAGATTATACAGTTATTCTTCTGACAGATACGCTTAAGCATTTCACCCTGCAAACGCAGTTCCTTTTTGTTCTGTGCATAGCTCCTGATACTGATAGAAATATGGAATAATCGTTCATTCTTGCTGTTCAGGTCTGCAAGGAGCTTTTCAATATCATCAATATACATTTTTATCTGAGGAGGAAGAATATCCGGGTCATATCCCGACTGTGAAGCCTTTTTTTGCTCGTCAATTTTCATCTGCTCAACATTTGTAAGCTTTTTCTTGACGAATTTGAGTGCGTCTATCTGGTCGAGAGGTTCGACGTGGATATTCACGCAGAATAAATTCTGCATTTCAAGAAAATTTCTCAGAACTTCATCTGAAAGTTCTCCTGCAAGGATATTCATACCCCATACTGCGCCATAAGCATTCCCGATTTCAAAATTCTGCTTGTTAAATTTTAACGACTTCGGACAGATAAAATCTTTTGTATTCATTCCTGCATGGAGCATACTGTCCCAGTCAAATATGAAATTCTGATTGCCGTATGGATTTAATGCATAATAGAGTGCTTCAAGTCTTTCTGTTCCGTTAAGTACCTGTGCTTCAACTCCAAATGCCTTGAAGCCTTTGATAACATCATTTTTTATAGACATGAGTTTTGCTCTTGCTGCCTTGTATGATGTACTTTCGATACCGAACGTAAGGAATTTTCTTGCAGACTGACCGTTAGCACCTTTCAGAAGCTTATCCGTCAGCATTCTGGAATACTCAGAACGAATCTCATTGAAATCATCTTCCTGTCTGGGAATCTGAATTGTCTGAATAAGCTTATCTTTGGAACGGTTCTGATTTTCAAATGTCAGCTGAAATTTGATTGTATTATCAAAAAGATTAATAATATCGCAGTACTTATCAAAAATATTGTTCTGTTCCTCAAATTCAGCTATGCTGTAATTGGCATCAAAAAACTGAACCGTCAGGGAATAAAAGTTTTCTGACACCTCGCAAACGCCGTCACGATACATAGTGTTATACGGTATCGTATTCTGTACTGTTGCTTTGTTTTTGCTTTCTGCTTTAATTTCTGACATTCTTGCAGAAAGCAGTTTTTTATCTTCTTTGGTAAGCTGTGATGAAGGCTTGCCCATGATAACTGCGGCTGATGCCTTGTTATCCTTTATTTTGGCATTTCTCTTTCTAAAGCCCATCAGGTTTTACCTCCTTTTATCAAACAGGAAGTTCCGAATCAGTTTTCGGAATCTCTGAACTTTTTCTTTATTCTTGAATACTCGATTTGTCTTTCGATACATTCAAATATATTGGTTGTCTTATAGAATCGTTTTCTTGGTCTTGTAAAATACTCACGCATATATTTCACCTGTTTTTCAAGAAATACACCGTTTTTCTTATACAGACCGCAAAGAATGGCAGGTGCAGCACAAGCACCCATTGCAAATATTGCTCCTGACATTCCGATTGCAGATCTTGTAAGAAAGAATACCGGTGCACCGACAACAAGACCAATTCCGAAACAGATAACCTGCCTTTTGGTAAATCCCATTATGAATTTCTCTTTTATATCGTTTAAATCCTTTGGAATTGATACATAGTGTGCCATTATATTCCACCTCTTTTTTGATATTGTATTGACTTCTGCATAGAAAAATGATATAATATGTATAGAATAATTCGTTAGGAGATGATCTGTATGATGATTAAGCCATCAACCAGTTTACGAAATGAATACAATGATATATCTGCTTTTTGCAAGGCGAAACAACAGCCTGTGTTCCTCACAAAAAACGGTGAAGGTGATCTTGTGGTAATGAGTATGGAAACATACAGTTACCGTGAAGAAATGCTCGATCTTCGTGAAAAACTTCTTGAAGCAGAAGCACAACGGCTCAACGGCTCAAAAACATACTCTCTTGAAGAAGTAAATCAGCAATTGGAGGAACTCATAAATGGAGCAGAGTGAGTATCAGATAGAGTTCCTTTCTGCGGCAGTCCATGATATGACTGAGATCATTTCGTCATTTGTTATGCTCGGAAGCAGAAACGGTGCCGTCAGGATAAAAGAAAAAATAAACAAAGCCGTAAAACGGATTGCTGTTTTCCCTTATTCCGGTGTAATCGTTCCGGAAGAAAAGCTGGAAAAATCAGGATACCGCATGGTTATTATAGAAAAATATCTGATGTTTTACCGTGTTTTTGAAGATGAGCATAAAGTCGTGTTTTATCGTGTGCTCAATGGTGCAAGAAACTATCCGACTTTGCTTCAAAAGATCAATCTTGACGCAGAAGAATAAAATTATGATCAGGAGTCGCTGAATGCGGCTCTTTTTTAATGAGCATTAAACACAGACTTGGAAATAGCACCTGTTCTGAGGATCGTGAATATCAGTGCAGCTGTATAGCCGAGAAGCATTGCCATTTGCATAATTACTCCGTCTGCACCGGTGTTCAGCGTTGTTATCATATTTGAAAACAGCGTTTTGAATATAGCAAGTGTCACAATGAAAAAAAATCCCTGGAAAGACAAGGCTAAAAGCTGTTTTACCCAGTTCTTTCCGATACTGCTCCATTCTCCCGAATCCATCATTGTTGCCATTGGAACAGGTGCAATGGACAGATACATAAATACTTCAATAATTCTTGAAGCAAGAGTAATAACGATAGCAACTATCAGAATCATTACTCCCAAATGTACAATTAACGATATAAACCACACTGTCATCAGCTCTCCAAGTCCAAGTCCGCTTAATGCTGATTTTTTTAATTCGAGAGTACCTGACAGATAACTGCCTGAGCCAAACAGCGTTGTCAATCCGTTTGCACAGACATTCGTGCCGAATGAAAATAGTCCCGATGCGATGTAAAACACATTCGACACAAGAATTACACCGCATAAGGCTTTGATGATCCATTTCATAAATATTGAGTCATCAAAGTCCTTGAAGTTGTTTCCTCTGATGATAGTTTGTATCAGATCATTCAGAAGAATAATAGTGAGGATAAATCCACCGATCGGAACTACCACATTGTTGCATAACGTTTCTATTGTTGACCATATTCCTGTACCTGTACCACTTGCCGAACCTGTAAACTGTGCAGGATGTTTTGTCAGAAAAGTCTGAACAAGTCCATTGCTGCCGGTTGTTGTATCAAAGGTATCAGTCAGAAGGTTGGAAATACTGTCAAACTGAGATTTAACACCACTCTTGAACAAGTCACAGCACCAATCTTCAAGAGCATCAATAGCATCGCTTACTACTCCCATTTTCCATCACTCCTCTCTGCTGAGCAATTTATCAATGGTCTGTCATATTTATTGAGTTGTCGCAGTTCAAGTTTCGTAGGCAGAATATCACGGCAAAAATATGCTGATCCAAAATGATTTCCTTTTATTGTTTTTTGCATATTATTTTTTGTATGAAAATCGACTCTTGCATCAAAGACAAGCATCTGTATCTGATTATCGAAAATATGATACCGCTGTTTGCCTTGTATGCTGTTTACAGGAAGAAGCAGAGCAAATGGCTTATTAAATGAACAGGCTCTTTTCAGAACATCATTCTTTGTACTGAACGGGGGATTACTCACAAGAATATCCCAATTTTCAGGTTCATAAGAGAAAAAGTTTTTGCCGTCATTCAGGCTGCTTCTGACAACCTTGTAGCCATTTTCCGTGAAATACTGATAAAATGCACTCCATTTTTCATCAAAAGGACACCATATTATCTTGTCTTTCGGCAGGAACTCAGAAAGCGGTTCCACTGCATAGAATGGAGTGTACACTTCATCTCCTGCACTTGTTTTATTGGCAGTTAAATATCCGATATTTATTGCCATTTATATTTTCACTCCCTTTCTGAGAGTGCAGATTGCTTACCCAAAACCCATTATTGCAATGCAAAACCCACCGCTATGTAGCTAATCTGCTTATATTCAGGTCATAATGTCACTTAAATTGCGCCTGTCATCATTGTTTCAAGAACAGGAACAAGGACGATTGCAAGGAGAATCAGACCAAGACCTGACATGAGCTGCTTCATGCCCTGGGATTTAGCACCGGGGTTATCATTACCGTAACCTTCAAGGAGGTTTACAACGCCCCATACACCAACGCCTGCACCGATCAGGCAGATTACGGATTTCAGTACTGTACAGGCTGTTGAGATGAAAGAGCCTGTATCTACTGCACCGGTAGCGGCAAAAGCCTGTGTAGTACACATTGCTGCCATTGCTGACATTACTGTTGCAGTAAGAATTGCTTTCTTAGCATAACGGCTGCCTTTTGCAAGCCACTTGTGCTTAACGGATACGTTTGTTGTCTGTGCAGACTTAGCTGCTGAAATGTTCATTGTGTTCATAAGAAAAAAGTCTCCTTAAAATAAAATCATTGTCTGTACGTTCGTATCAGACTGTCCGTTTCAGCTTCACACGCTTATATTTTTTGCGTGTTCTTCACCGACTGCTGTTATCAGCAGATTCATTTTTACAGCTTCACACAGCTTTTTTTCTTTCTATGGCTTGTGTGGATCGGGTTTTCCATTGCAGTTGATAACATCAAATTCTTCATTGCCTGAGAACTTTTTGCGCATCCTCTTTCTCTCACTTACATACTTTTCGATGTCAAATTCATTCTCATCGTTGTCATCAAGCAGCAGACAATAATTTTTGTGGCGGGTTATATCAAATTTATCCGAGAAGAACGGACGTACTCCTCGAAGCTGCAAGATACATTTACCACCGTCCATGACTGCAAGTTCGTCCTGAGTTTTCAGCTCTTTGCCGAGCTTCTGATAATTCAGACCGTAACTTTCTGACTGTCCTCTTGTGTTTGAGGTATTGAAACTGTCAATAGTTTCTTTGCCAAGGCTTTCCGAAATTTCTTTCAGTGTTGTTTTCTCCTTACCGCCGAGAAAAAGTGTTGTATCACAGTTGCCCTCAATGGTATCGGCATTATCTTTGTAGATAGCCTTTAACTGAGATTTTGCCTGTAATATGATACTTGCTGATATTTCACGGCTTCGGATAGTTGCAATCAGCTTATCAAAATTCGGAATTTCGCCGATATTGGCAAATTCATCAAGCAGACAGCGTACATGATATGTTAATCTGCCGCCCTTGCTGTTGTCAGCTCTGGTACAAAGCAGATTGAACATCTGTGAATACATAATTGCTACCAGGAAATTGAAAGTAGCATCTGTATCGGAAATGATAACAAAGAGTGCTGACAGCTCATCACCAAGCTTATCAAGGTGAAGTTCATCATATCTCGTAATTTCCAATACTTCATCTATTGCAAAAGGCGCTAAGCGAGTAGAACAGGAAATCAGGATAGACTTCGCTGTTTTGCCGGCTGCAAGCTTGTATGCCTTGTATTGTTTGACCGCAAAAG
>ENA-OYZM01000378-OYZM01000378.1-human-gut-metagenome-genome-assembly--contig:-NODE-378-length-14287-cov-4.698496_pt1 | contig 14287 bp, 18 predicted proteins | sample MGYA00243291_ERZ653477 | MGnify/ENA primary metagenome ERZ653477 (study PRJEB26926, sample SAMN06165024) | human gut metagenome | biome: ENVO:00009003; feature: ENVO:2100002; material: ENVO:00002003... | reverse complement strand
AAGCTCATAGCAACGATACGAAGCCGAGAGATTTCAGCTTCAATCATCTTGCAGGCACAAAGTCAGTTAAAGGCGATTTACAAGGATAATGCGGATACAATCGTGGGCAACTGCGATACAACACTCTTTCTCGGTGGTAAGGAAAAGACCACTCTGAAAGAAATTTCCGAAATCCTCGGAAAGGAAACCATTGACTTGTATAACACTGGTGAAAGCAGGGGCAAAGAAACCTCGCACTCCCTGAATTATCAGAAAACAGGCAAAGAGCTTATGTCGATGGACGAAATCAGCGTAATGGACGGTAGTAAGTGTATTTTGCAGCTTAGAGGCGTGAGACCTTTTCTCAGTAATAAGTACGATTTAACGAAGCATCCAAAATTCGCTCTGACCTCCGACGCTGACGATAGAAACCTTTTCGATGTAGAAAAGTATCTGTCCCATAAGCTCACAGTAAAACCGAATACAGTTGTTGAGGTTTACGACTGTTCGGAAACAAACGAAGATGACACTTAAAGCCGCTGATGAATAATCAGACGGCTATTTTTGTGTCCAAACAACAATCAAAACTATTTTAATTTAAAGGAGAATTTTTATTATGGAATTTTTTAACTCTGCTGTTGAAGTACTTCAGACACTCGTAATCGCTCTCGGTGCCGGTCTTGGCGTATGGGGCGTAATCAACCTTCTCGAAGGCTACGGTAACGATAACCCCGGTGCTAAGTCACAGGGTATGAAGCAGCTTATGGCTGGCGGTGGCGTTGCCCTTATCGGTATCACACTTGTACCCCTTCTTTCCGGTCTTTTCGGTTAATCCAACAGCTCGGCAAAAAGCGGAAGCCTGCCCGAAACGGCAGGCTTTTGCTATTAAATAAGAAAGGTGGTATGTAATGGACGATATTTTGCAATCCATTGGCGACGCCATACACGACTTTTTCGTTGATGTCTGCGGTGGAATGTTTATCGGAATATTTGATGATGCCAATGCAGCTACCGGCGATATAGCAAGTCAGGTGGGGCTTACGCCCTCTCAGTGGAACGGCAGTATCTTCACAATGATACAAAACCTGTCGAAAAACGTGGTAATACCGATTGCAGGTTTAATCATCACGTTTGTGCTTTGCTACGAACTGATAACGATGATTACCGAAAAGAACAATATGCACGATGTTGATACTTTTATTTTCTTCAAGTATGTTTTCAAGGCTTGCGTTGCGGTATTTCTGCTCTCGCACACCTTTGAAATAACGATAGCGATATTCGATGTCGGGCAATGGGTGGTCAACCAAGCGGCAACCTCAATAACGAACGACACCTATGTTGATGTTCTCAGTATGTATAACAACTTCCGTGATACCCTTGACGGTATGGATTGCGGTGAGCTTATCGTTCTGATTATGGAAGCGGCGGTTGTCAGCCTTGCAGTAAAGGCAATAGCGATACTCGTTCTTGTTGTCCTTACAAACCGTATGATAGAGATTTATCTGTATTGTTCGGTAGCTCCTATACCGTTTGCAACTATGACCAACAGAGAATGGGGCAATATTGGCACGAACTATATCAGAAGTATGGTTGCTCTGGCATTTCAGGGCTTCTTCATTATGGTTATCGTGGGTATCTACTCCGTACTTGTCAAGGACTTATCAACAGCAACAGACCTCCACGCTGTTGTAATGAAGATAGGTGCTTACTCCATTATTCTCTGTCTGTCGTTGTTTAAAACGTCATCAATCTCAAAATCAATCTTTAACGCACACTAATGAAAGGAAGATGAAAATGAAAAATTGTAAGTGTAATGACACAATCACGAAAAAGCAGGTCGATTATCTTGGCAGACTCGCTGAACTTACAGTTGAAGCGGCGCTTGGCGGAAAGAACTCCCTCTCATACCGAGTTCTTTTTCGTTCCTGCTGCGACGACCTTGATGATAATTTTGAGGAGGTTTTTGGCACAACCGAGCTTTCCGAACTCAGGGCTTGCCAGTTCAACGACGCAGTGAAATTCCTTGCGGAATGGTTTCCCGATGGCATCATTATGGAGGTCAGCTCCGACCTTGAAACAGAATTCGAGGAATTCCGCTATAAGTTCGTTGAGGATATGCCGAAGGACAGCCCCGCCTACAAGCAGCTAATGGAGGATTTTATGTATGCCGTATGTTCAGGTTCCGAAAGACCTTGCGAAGATTAAGACAAAGGTCGCTTTCAATCTTACAAAAAGACAGTTAATCTGCTTTTCGATAGCAGCGGCAACAGCAGTTCCGACCTATTTCCTTACAAATGAAGCTCTTGGTAATATGGGGGCAATGCTTCTGCTTATTGTAGTTGCAATGCCATCTTTCCTTGCAGCAATGTATGAGAAAAACGGATTGCCCTTTGAAAAGGTGGTGAAAACGGTGATAAAAAGCCGTTTTCTCCGCCCAAAAATACGCCCATACAAGACAGAAAACATCTATGAGTATGCCGAAAAGCAGTATGACTTAGAAAAGGAGGTAAAAAGCATTGTCGAAGATAATTAAAAATGTATCCGGCAAGCAGAAAAATCAGATTGACGCTGCTGTGAAAAAAGCTCGTCCAAATGGGAACGGTAAAGTTCCCGTAACGGCACAGCAGTCAATCCCTTTCAAGCAGATGTTCAAGGACGGTATCTGCAAGGTGGACGATAACTACTACACCAAGACAGTTCAGTTCTTCGACATTAACTATCAGCTTGCACAGAATGAGGACAAGACAGCAATTTTCGAGAATTACTGCGACTTCCTCAACTACTTTGACAGTTCCATTACAGTTCAGCTCTCGTTTCTCAATCAGGTAGCCGATGTAGAGGAATTTCACAGCCAGCTTGAAATCAGCGTTCAGAACGACGATTTTGACGATATTCGCCTTGAATATTCAGAAATGCTGAAAAATCAGCTTGCAAAGGGCAATAACGGACTTGTCAAGACAAAGCATATCACATTCGGAGTCAAGGAAAAGTCTCTGAAAGAAGCAAAGCCGAAGCTTGAGCGTATCGAAGCGGATATTCTCAATAACTTCAAGACTATGGGTGTACTCGCTCAGCCTATGAACGGAGCTGAACGCCTTGCGGTGCTTCATCGTAGCTTTAACCCTGACGGCAGAGAGAAGTTTCGTTTCTCTTGGGATATACTCCCGAAGTCAGGACTTTCCGTCAAGGACTTTATCGCTCCCTCGTCCTTTGACTTTTCAAAGGGCAACAATTTCCGTATGAGTGGCAAGTACGGTGCAGTTTCATTCATCAACATTATGGCTTCTGAAATGTCAGACCGTATGCTTGCCGATTTTCTGAATATTGAGCATAACATCACGCTCAGTATTCATATTCAGTCTATCGACCAGAATAAGGCGGTGAAAATGGTTAAAAGCAAGATTACCGACCTTGATAAAATGAAGATGGAAGAACAGAAAAAGGCTTTCAGAAACGGCTACGACATTGACATTATGCCGTCGGACATTAACACCTTCGGCAAGGAAGCCAAGAGCTTGCTTAATGACTTGCAGAGCCGAAACGAACGTCTTTTTATGGCTACTATTCTCATTATGAATACAGCCGACACCAAAAGAAAGCTCGACAATATCATCTTTCAGGAACAGGGTATCGCACAGAAGTACAACTGTCAGCTCAAACGCCTTGACTATCAGCAGGAAGATGGCATTATGGCTTGTGTCCCTATCGGTGTGAACGAAATCGAAATCAAGCGTGGACTTACCACATCAAGTACAGCGATTTTCGTGCCGTTTACCACTCAGGAGCTTTTTCAGGGCGGTGAAGCTCTCTACTACGGTCTTAACGCACTTTCAAACAATATGATTTTGTGCGACCGTAAGCAGCTTAAAAATCCGAACGGTCTTATTCTCGGTACGCCCGGTAGTGGTAAGTCGTTCTCCGCAAAGCGTGAGATTACAAACGCTTTCCTTACCACAACAGACGATATTATCATCTGTGACCCCGAAGCCGAGTATTATCCGCTTGTAAACCGCCTTAACGGTCAGGTTGTCAAGATTTCGCCTACCTCTACGCAGTATATCAATCCTCTCGACATCAACCTCAACTACTCCGAGGATGAAAATCCTATTGCATTAAAAGCAGACTTTATCCTCTCCCTTTGTGAGCTGATTGTCGGAGGTAAGAACGGACTTGAACCTATCGAAAAGACCATTATCGACCGTTGCGTGAGAATGGTTTACCGTGATTACCTTGCAAATCCCGATACGGCTGAAATGCCTATCTTGCAGGATTTGTACGACCTTATGCTCAAACAGACAGAGCCTGAAGCTCAGCGTATTGCGACAGCACTTGAAATGTATGTAACAGGCTCTCTCAATGTATTCAATCATCGTACCAATGTTGATATGAATAACCGTCTTATCTGTTTCGACATCAAGGAGCTTGGTAAACAGCTCAAAAAGATAGGTATGCTTGTCGTTCAGGACTGCGTATGGAACAGAGTAACGGTCAACCGTGCCGAACACAAGTCCACTCGTTATTATATCGACGAGTTCCACCTTCTTCTCAAAGAAGAACAGACAGCGGCGTATTCCTGCGAAATCTGGAAGCGTTTCAGAAAGTGGGGCGGTATTCCTACGGGACTTACTCAGAATGTAAAGGACTTGCTTGCAAGCCGTGAAATTGAGAATATCTTTGAAAACTCCGACTTCATCTATATGCTCAATCAGGCTGGCGGCGACCGTCAGATACTTGCGAAGCAGCTCAACATTTCCCCTCATCAGCTTTCGTATGTAACGAACAGCGGTGCGGGCGAAGGACTTATCTTCTACGGAAATGTCATTATTCCCTTTGTCGATAAGTTCCCGAAGGATACACAGCTCTACAAGATAATGACCACAAAACCCGAAGAACAGGAGGAAAACTAATGAAGATGAAGAAAAAGACCATTAAGACTATCGGTATCACAGCAGGCGTAATTGCGGCGGTGGGTGCAGGTGTAACAGCAGTTTGCCTTGCAATCAAGAACAAGAAGAAGCCTGCGGTTGAAGTTCCTTACCCTGCTTCCGCTTGGGACACTAAGTGATGGGGTGGCTCATTTTCCTCGGCGGTGCGATGTTTGGCGGTACAGTAGGTGTATTTACAATGTGTCTGCTTCAGGTCAATCATCTGAACGAAGCCGATAGAGAGGAATAAGAAAAGCCGTACTCGGATTTCTCCGAATACGGCGGTACATATTGAACTGTTCGACTTATTGGAATTTATCTATCTGGCACTATTCCATTTCTGGTAATTGATTTCCTATAAAACTTAAGTCTAGTTCAAATAGTGCGGCATCAACGTATTTTGTTGTTCCAACTTCATATATTTCCATCCGTTTACCTTTAATTTTTAGAAAAGCATTCTTATCCCACGCTCCGACAAAACGATACTCATTGAACTCCTTATCCAGCTTACATGTGATGAACTCACCAATATCTTGATTTAATATACATTGTTCACTACTATCAATACCATGAAATTCTTCCACATCATGAAAAAGAATTACGAGTTTTCTTCCTCTCCAATCTTGAAATGACACTTTCACTTCTTGTACTCCAACTAAAACACTTTCAATGTGGCCATCTTCCGCTGGAAAAGAAACTAATTTTCTTACCTGTTCTTCCATTTTACATTCCCTCATCTATATCACATAAATACGAAACTTTGAGTTTCTAAACTATTTTACAAATTCTTATTTTCCTAACTGTTCGACCTATTGGAATTTATCGTTATAACTCAATATTGATTTCGTACTTATCGTCGATAAGTATATAGTTCACATTATACTTTTTTGCAAATTCTAACATCTGTGCATTTTCTGACAATACACTCTCCATTGTGCACCATTCATCGTCCAAACGATTTTCAATGGTATTTGCATATCCCTTTATGTCGGCAAAGTGATTTCTAATATATTTCTCAGTCATTACAAGACAATAATATTTAATGTTTTTGAGATATTCAGAGTCAAAGTCCTTCTGCCAATCTAATGGAATATAGCCGCCTTCTACAATCAAATTTTGTTTATTCTCAATGGCGGTTTTAATCATCTCACGAACAATCGGCCACAAGTATTCGGTTAATTCATTATCATCCATAGGGGTAAGTTCTGTGTTACCACTACGAATTAAACCCATTTTCAGATGATCTATTGACAGGTATGGATATTTATATTTTTCGAGCAATTTTTGGGCAAGTGCAGTTTTGCCTGTATGGGATGCTCCGGTAATCAAAATAATCATTATCTCACCTCCAAATTCTTATTTATCGGTCTGTCCGATTTTCTACATTATACCACATTCATCCCGAAAAAACAATACATACCCTGCTTGCAGGGCAAATAAATCACAGAAAGGAGGTATCGTCAGTGGCAGGAAAAGAGCTGAAAGCGACGGAGAAAACCGTCTTGAAGCACTCCCGTGACGGCGTTCTCGAACAAAATCTTGCAGACGGCTCGGCAAAGAAGGTCAGCAATAAAGCCGAAGAAGCCGTACTGAAAACAGCAAGACCCGATGATGAACGCTTTGACAAGCTGAAAGCGGCTGGACTTGTTGTCGAAGATGTGAAAAAGCCTGACCATCGCAAGTTGCAGTTCGGACGGAACAATCCCGATAACACTTGGGCAGAAGCCGTCTATGGCAATAAGCCTGCGGAACAGTCTTCTTTTGTTTCCGATGAGCATTATCAGAACTCGGAAACATCAATCCTCGTTACTCAAAGGGAGCTTGCCGAACTGGAGCATAGCACACTTGGAAGCGAGAGCATTACTCCAAAGGCACAAAGGAAGTTTTCTTTCAAATCCGATGAAAAGTATCAGCTTTCCGAAAGCACGGTATCTGTATCGGCAGAGGAATTTGCCGAAATGGAGCAGACTTCTTTCAAGGCTGAGGATTTAAAGGACTTTGACCCGTCGAAATCAAGGCTACAGCATAGCTTCTGTTCCGATGATGAATACACCACATCTGGCGAAGTTGTTGAAGCTACCGCCGAGGATTTGAAGCCAAAATCAAAGCTCACATTCATGAGCGATGATGAGTATGTCAATTCCGAAGAAGTCGTAGAAATCGACGGTGCTGAGTTTGTCGGACAGCAGACAGAGGAAAAGACAGAAAGCAAGCTAAAGGAGAAGAAAACCCGAAAAGGCTTGAAGGATAAATCCTCTGCTGCCGAGAAGTTGACCGACAATGACGGCAATTCTGTCTTTTATTACGAGGGTGAAGCTCCTCCCGACAGAAAACTCACTCACGGAGAAAAGAAGCTGAAACGGCGAATACGCAAGGACGAGAAAAAGGTCTATAAGCTCCAGAAAAGGCTTGACAAGGCTGAGGACAAGCTCCCACATCAGAGAGTATTCCACGTCCGTAAGGAATGGAACTCCGAAAAGCAGAAAATGCAAAGAAAGCTCAAACTTGAAAAAGAGGTAAAACCTCTCCCCAAGCCGAACATCGTTCAAAAGGGCGTTCAGGGAGCTAAGCACGCTGTTACAACTGCCGTTTCGGGTACTGTTCATCAGCAAATCTCAAAGTATGAGGACGAAAACCAGACGCTGAAAGCGGCTCACGGAACGGAAAAGGTTGCCGAGTCTGCTCTCCGTTTCGCTTCTTATAAGGTCAAGGCTACAAATCAGAAGCTAAAGGAAAAGCCTTACCAAAAGGTTTCCAAGCTGAAATTTGATACCGAAAACGCACACAAAAAGCTCAATCAGCACAAAGTCGCTCTCGACCATAAGACCGAGCAGCAGACCAAGAAAGAAGCTAAAAAGGACGCTAAAAAAGCTCTCAAAAAGGCACAGCAGAAGCAAAATCAGAAAAATGCGGCAAAGACAGCAAAGAAAGGTGCTTCAAAGGCAGGCAAAAAAGCCGGAGAGGCGGCAATGGATGTCAGCAAGACCATTGTAAAGTTTGTTGCAAATAACAAGGTGGTTATAATCATCTTGATTATTTTTCTCTTGCTGTTCGGACTTCTCTTTACGCTCGGCTCATCGGGATTTACCTCGCTTGCCGATACGGGAACTATGGTAATTGCTTCTTCCTACACATCAGAGGATGAGGATATTTATGCGGCGAATGATTATATGAACTCCCTTGAAAACAATCTGAACGAGCAAATCAATAATATCCCGAATGTCTATGTAGGTTGGAATGAATACAACTACTATATCGACCCCATTCAGCACGACCCGTATGAACTCATATCCTATCTGACAGCTATGAAAATAGACTTTGAATATGATGCCGAAATACAGGGTCTTATTCAGGAAATTTTCAATGCCTTATACACGCTTGAAGTAGAGTCAATACACGAAGTACGCTCGTATCAGTATATTGAATACGACGAGGAAGGCAACGAGATATTAGTAACCGTGTATTACGATTACTATATCCTGAATGTAACGCTGACAGCTAACGATTGGGACAGCGTGGTCAAGCCTAAACTTGAAGAGGCTGGCGTTTATGATGTGTATTTGCTGTTGCTCGAAACTAAGGGTAATAAACCTGATTTATTCTAAAGGAGGTGGGCTATGCTTTCACTTGAAAAGATTGAAGCGAACATCGAACGCAAAACCAGCGACATTGAAGCTGCTCTTGCGAAGATTTCCGAACTCAAGGCAAAGGTTAAGCAGTACAATGAGGAACTTATTGAACTGCAAAATCAGCGTATTATCTGCATTGTAGCAATGAGCAATGTTGACGTAAGAACGCTGAAAGACAAGCTGTTGAGCATTACGACTTCCAATGAAGTCGGTGCTTCTGCACCTATCACTAACACAATGATTACAGAAAGGATTACCGAAGATGAAGAAGATGAGTAAAATTCTTTGCTCCGTACTTATTATGTGCGGAGCTTTTTCAATGTCTGCTATGAGCGTTTACGCTACGGGAGATATTCTCATTGACGAACCTCTTGAAATGGAAGAAGCAGTTTCGACCGTAGTTTCTTCCGAAGTTCTTGAAAGCGGAGAATTTCCCGTTATTACTGAGGACAAGGTTATTGAGTATCCTACTCCCGAAGTGAATGTCATTGAGAAGAATGACGATAACGAGGAAAACGCAGAAACAACTATCGTTCAGGATAGTGAAGCTCCTACGCTTGGACTTCCCGAAGGAAACGCAACAATTATCGAAGATGTGTCGGCAGATGTAGTTGACCGTCAGTTTATCGCCATTCAGAGTAAGAACGGCAACACATTTTATATCGTAATCGACAAGGACAGCAAAGGCAAGGAAAATGTGTACTTTATGAACTTGGTTGATGAGTACGATATGATGGCTTTTGCAGAGGATTTTCCCGAAGGCGTAACCGTTGAAACTCCTGACGGCGAACAGACTGAACCTGTTACAGACGCAGAGGGTAATGTTATTGAAAATCCTGATGATACCCCAGAGGGAGAAAAGGACGATAAGACCGAGAAAAACGAGGGCGAAGGCGGCGGAAATAATACGCTTCTTATTCTCGTAGGCGTTCTTGCTCTTGCAGGTGGCGGTGCTTTCTATTATTTTAAGGTTTACAAGGCAAAGCCGAAGGCTCCGAAGCAGTCCCTTTACGATGAGGACGAGGAGGAATACGAGGAAGAAACCGTAAACGAGGATGCCGTTGACGAGGAAACTTCTGACGATGATGAGGAGTAATCCTCACAAGCCTGAGTAATCAGGCTTGGTACATATTGATTTTTCGAGGTCTGTATGGTATAATTAAGGTATTATAACGATATGTGAGGAATAGAAATGAGCGACAGACTCGCACTTGACCGTGCAACATACAAGAAGATAAAAGGTTTTGACCGAAATCAAATGGAGCAGTTTTTGGCTGATATTTATGCCAATGCCGCCGAAGATGTGGCTGAAAACAATGCCGTTTCACTTGATATGGAAAAGCTCCGTAAGGAAATCGGAGAAATCAAGGGTGTTGGAGAAAGCCGTCTGAACGAGATTATGGCAGTTATTGAAAACAACTTAGCACAGACCGATAAATAAGAATTTACAGAGTTGATAAAACACAAAGGGAGACGGAAAAAATATGATTGAACAAATTTTTAAATTAACACAAGGAAATGAAAAAACAGTTGAAAAGGTAATTATTGATGAAAATATACACTATATGCATATGATCTTGAATAAGGGTGAATGTCTGCCAGAGCATTTTTCAAATGCAAAAAATGTGTATATTACAGTTGTTCGCGGAACATTATCAGCGACTTTGAATGAACAGGAAACACATGAATATCAGGCAGGAACAGTATTAAAAGTTCCATTCCATACAAAAATGAACTTAAAAAATGTTTCTGAAGAAACGCTGGAGTTTATTGTTGTTAAAGCACCAGCGCCAAACTGCTAAATTCCAATTTGTAAATTAGATAAATGGAGGTTCTTGTGAATAAAATAAAAGGCTACCTCTTACTCTTTTTGACAATGCTGAAAATAGGATTGTTCACCTTTGGCGGTGGATATGCCATGATCGCTCTGCTTGAAAATGAGTTCGTAGAAAAAAAGAAATGGCTTGAAAAAGATGAATTTTTGGATGTTGCGGCGATTGCCGAATCCACGCCCGGTCCTATTGCCATTAATGCAGCAACTTACATAGGATACAAAAATACTGGAATGATCGGCTCAATGATTGCTACGCTTGGCATTTGTATTCCATCTTTTGTTATTATCTATGCTATATCGCTGTTTTTAGATGCCTTTCTTTCATTGACATTGGTTGCATACGCTTTCAAGGGGATTCAGATATGTGTGGTATATCTGATCCTTACAGCAGGACTGAAGATGCTGAAGCAGATGAAGAAAACCACATTTAACATGATCATTATTTCGATAACACTTATCTGTATGATCGTATTTTCATTGTTTGCTGTAAAGTTCTCAACAATATTTTACATACTGCTTAGCGGAGCCTGCGGTGTGGCGGTATATCTTCTCGGCAAAATCAGGAAGGAGAAAAAGCAATGATATATCTCGAATTGTTCTTAACCTTCCTTCAAATCGGTGCGTTTTCCTTTGGCGGCGGATACGGGATGATCTCTCTGATACGAGAAAAGGTTTTGATGCACGGTTGGCTTACCGAGGAAGAAATACTCAATATGATTGCCGTAGCTGAATCCACTCCTGGACCGATCGCAGTTAATATGGCGACCTTTGTCGGCTCGTCACAAGGTGGTTTTCTCGGTGCAATCCTTGCTACGCTGGGTGTGGTATTACCTTCATTTATTATCATTCTCATAATTGCAACCCTGATACGCAACTTTATGAAATATGCGGGAGTAAAAGCGTTTCTCGGCGGTATCCGTCCGTGTGTTGTTGGCTTGATACTCGCAACGGCAATCACGATGTTTATGAGTACGGCAATTAGATTCAATAGTATAGGAGATACACTTGCCATAGATTTTAATGGCATTATCATATTCGCCATATTGATATTAATCAGCATCGTAGCAAAGCTTGCATTTAAGAAAAAACCAACTCCGATACTGATGATACTTATATCGGCAGGTCTTGGTATGCTGATGTATTCATTATAAGAACTTTGATAAACAAATTCCAATTTATAAAGCAATTACAACTGAACATTACATAAGAGCTTCTCACACGAGAGGCTCTTTTTTATTTCAAATCGAAAGGAATGATTTAGTATGCAGTTAGTGATTGCAGAAAAGCCAAGTGTTGGGGTGGCACTGGCTAAGGCTCTCGGTGTAACCGACAAGAAGGACGGATATATTGAGGGCAACGGATATATCGTGTCTTGGTGTGTGGGACATCTTGTTTCCCTTGCCAATGCCGATATGTACGATGAAAAGTTCAAGAAGTGGGATATTGCAGACCTCCCCATTATCCCCGATGAATGGCAGTTTATCATTGCCGAGGATAAGGATAAGCAGTTCGGTATTCTCCGTCAGCTTATGGATGACAGCCGAGTAACCGAGGTAGTGAACGCTTGCGACGCTGGTCGTGAAGGTGAGCTTATCTTCCGTCTTGTGTATAACAAGGCACTTTGTAACAAGCCTATCAAGCGGCTCTGGATTTCCTCAATGGAAGAAAAGGCTATCCGTGACGGCTTCGATAATCTCAGGGACGGCAGGGATTACGAAAACCTCTATCAGTCGGCTTTCTGCCGTGCAAAGGCAGATTGGATTGTGGGTATTAATGCCACAAGACTTTTTTCAAAGCTCTACAACAGAACGCTGAATGTTGGCAGAGTTCAGACACCTACTCTTGCAATGCTCTATGAGCGTGAAAACAGTATCAGCAATTTTCAGAAGGAAAAGTATTTCAACGTTCATCTGAAATCTGTCGGACTTGACGCAGTACACGAAAAGGTCAAGGAACAGGGCGAAGCTGAGAATATCCGCAGAGATTGCGACGGCAAGGAAGCTATCGTAAAGTCGGTAAAGACGGAAAGAAAGACCGTAAATCCCCCTCATCTTTACGACCTTACCACTCTCCAGAGAGAAGCAAACAGACTTTACGGCTTCACGGCACAGCAGACACTCGACTACACGCAGTCGCTTTATGAAATGAAGCTTGTAACCTATCCGAGAACGGACAGCCAGTATATCACTGACGATATGGATGATACGGCAAGATATATTTCAGTATCTGTTGCCGAAAAGCTCCCTCATTTCAGCGGCATTGTTATTGCTCCCGATACCAAGCGAGTGATTAACAATAAAAAGGTCGGCGACCATCACGCCATTATTCCGACAGCGGAAGTAAGCAGCACAGACCTCAGCTCCGTACCTGACGGAGAAAGAAAAATCCTATACCTCATCGCAAATCGCCTTCTTTGTGCGACAAATGAGCCATATATCTATGAAACCGTTACTGCTGAAATCAGTTGTAGCGGTTATTCTTTTGTCGCAAAGGGCAGAAATGTCATTTCTGAGGGTTGGAAAGCTATTGAAAAGGCGTTCAGGGATTTTCAGAAGTGCAAGGACGATACCGAGGAAGATGCGGAAACTCTCGCTCTTACAGAAGGTCAGGTTATTGAAAGACCTGTTTCCGAGGTGAGCGAACACTACACACAGCCTCCGAAGCACTTTACAGAAGATACACTTCTTTCTGCTATGGAACGTGCCGGAACAGACGAGATTACCGAGGAAGTGGAGCGTTCGGGACTTGGTACACCTGCTACAAGAGCAAGTATTATTGAAAAGCTCACAAAGTCAGGATTTATCAAGCGTGAAAAGAAAAATCTTGTCGTTACCGATAACGGAACAGACCTCATTTCCGTAATGCCCGATATTATTAAATCTGCTTCTATGACTGCCGATTGGGAAAATGCTCTCTCCCTTATGGCTCAGGGTAAGTTCACATCACAGCAGTTTATGGTGGATATCGAGAAGCTCGTTGACGATATTATCGGAGTTGCAAAGGAAAGTGTGGACGAAAGCAAGGTTTCAAGAAACGGCGGAGAGGTTATTGGCACTTGCCCAAGATGCGGTAAGAATGTTGTTGTTACTCCGAAGGCGTATTCCTGTGAGGACAGAAACTGCGGTTTTGTTATCTGGAAGAACGACAAGTTCTTTGAGAAGGCAAGAAAGCCGCTTACAAAGGAAATGGCAGCAAGCCTTATCAAGAATGGAAAGATTGCCGTCAAGGGACTCTATTCTGAGAAGTCAGGCAGGAACTATGATGCAACTGTTTGTCTTGACGATACAGGCAAGTATGTGAACTACAAGCTTGAATTTGCTCTGAAGAAGAAAAAAGTAAGAAAGGTAGGTACAAATGCCCGAAATTGAAAAGGAAAAATCAATCATACCTCTGTATAAGAATGATATGATGACCGCCAAAGAAAACGGAGAAATGGCAGATTGGCGAAGCAGCTTCAAGGAGAACTGTAACTGTGCAAAGGCTATCGACAAGGCTTTGAACGAAAATTTCGCTGATAATCACCTCGATACCGACAAGGCTCTTGATACGGTGGTTGCCGAGTACGGAGCAGAACGAGTTACTCACGTTCTTGCGGCTCAGGTAGTAAATCACGATTGGGACGGTCGTTATCACAATGATGTCAAGGCTTGGGCGAAGGAACAGACAAAGGAGCTGTCTGCCGAATTTATGGAAGATAGCCGAGATTATTACCTTAACGCCCACCCTATTCTCATTGACGGTCTTGCTTCAAAGGTTATGCAGAGAGAAAAAGAAATTGAAAAAGAACCGCCCAAAGACCCGCCCGATAAAACATCTGAAACTGATGTTACAGAGCCACCCAAGACCTTTACAAAGTCCAAAGATATGAACCATAGTCAATAATCTGGACACAAAAAGGCGAAAAAGATTAAGAGTAAAGT